>Ga0209700_101093_pt1 | contig 54799 bp, 42 predicted proteins | sample SiratroredBW_FD_187528 | JGI IMG/M metagenome (GOLD analysis project Ga0209700, IMG submission 187528) | Root nodule microbial communities of legume samples collected from California, USA - Siratro red BW (SPAdes) (version 2) | ecosystem: Host-associated > Plants > Roots > Nodule | place: USA...
AAAATAAAATAATATATATATATATATATATATATATATATATATATATATAATATAACTTTTTCTATGTTAAATGCATTTTAAGATTAATACAACGTAAACTTGTTCATATTGTATATATAATGAATAAAAACTGTTTCCCGTAGGCTTTCATACGGGGATTAAATAGTAAATAGGAGGTGTGAATAGTATACCTAGGTTCAACAAAATAATTTGGGTTTCGTGAAATTGGATTTATAACACTTTCTGACCAGTTTTAGGGCAGGATTTTGATCCTTGCACCCCTACCATTACTAACTGCACTCCCACTACATGCACAACAAAACTCCTACCACTGTCACAGTTGCTGTATTAGTATTGTATAAGAAGAGAGAGAGAATGTTCAAAGAGAAAAGAAGAGAAAGCGAATCTTTGTGAAAAAAAAAAGTTGATCTTAAAAGCTTAGTTTAGAAAACTCATTGAAAGGGTATTATATATTTTGGAAATCTTGTTACGAAAAACTTCTTCTGAAATAGATTTTATGCGTTCCAGAAATTCTGTACTAGAAATTTTTTGGAACAAATAATCTGAAAATCATTAAAAAAAAATGATAAAATGGTTGTTTAAAAAAAATGCGGGGATGCGTCAAAAAATTGTGTGGGTGCAGGAAGAAGGAGCCTTTTAGGGCATGTCTTTTGGACTAATTGTGCAAGGTTGAAAACAGTCTAATTGGGCTTGTTCTGTTATAACGATATAGTATAGACAAGTTCTTCCTGCACCCTAATATCCTCTTTCTGCATCCTCATACAAAATATGAAATGATAGTTATGTCTTTAACTTTAAAAGTATAAGACCAAATTAGTCTCCACTCCTTCACTCCTATCCGGTCTACACTGGAAAAAAAATGAGAATCGGATGATATCTCCATCCCATTCACATTATGAAAAAATTGACAATCGGATGAGTATGTCATTCGGTTGTCATTTCAGCATCCATTCACAAATTCAGCATCCGTTTGTTTCCATTCTTCCAAATCTTCGATTAATCCTTCAAACAAGCAATAGGTAAGTAATTTTTGGTGTTTTATTAGCAATTAATAAGTGATATTGCTTATTAGAGTAGTTGATTTAGGATTTGATGCGCTGTCGACGATAGACAGAGGAATTTTCCGATTTAGGATATGAGAACCGGATGCGATTCTCGTTTTGATTTGAAAATGAGAACTGGATTCATCCGGTTGTCAATTTTTTTGTAATGTGAACTGGATGGAGGTGTTATCCGGTTCTCATTCTTTTGCCAATGTAAAATATATGGGTGTGCCATAGAGGCAATTGTGAAATTAAAATTTTATATTGAGATCCAGGAAGAAAATATTAGGGTAATGGAAGAACTTGTCTATAGTGTACATACCATTGTTCTTTTATAAGAGATTATAAAAAAAATTCTCTCAATCTTCTTTAATTTTTTTTCCTTATCTTTTTAGATATTGCTTGGATCGAGAAAACTAAGAGAAATGTCCAAGATTCTTAAATGGACGAGTTCTTCCTGCACCCTAATAAAAAAATTTCATACCGCAATTACCCTTGTATGACAATCGGATGACAGCTCCATCCGGTTGTTAATTTTTTTTCAAATGACAACCGGATGGGGGTGCCATTCGGTTCTCATTTCCAAATCTAAATGATAACCGGATGAAACCCATCCGATTCTCATAATCCAAATTGAAAAATTAATCCGTTTTTAATTTGGACTATGAGAACTGGATGGGTTTCATCCGGTTATCATTTTGATTTGGAAATGAGAACCGGATGGCACCCCCATCCAGTTGTCATTTGAAAAAAAATTAACAACCTGATGACACCTCCATCCGGTTGTCATTTGAAAAAAAATGACAACGGGATGGGGGTGCCATCCGGTTGTCAATTTTTTTCAAATAACAACCGAATGGAAGTGTCATCTGGTTTTCATACAAGGACATTTGCGGTATGAAATTTTTTTATTAGGGTGCCGGAAGAACCTATTAGAATGCAGGAAGAACTTGTCTCTTAAATGTTGTCGTTTGGGCTTTTTTTTTTTTTATCCATTAGAGCTCTAACTTTTTTTTATTGTCTAAAAATAGAAGCACAAAATGTAAAAAACAATTACAATAATAATTAAATTTTAAACAGTAATATATATAACACCTTTCATTCAAGTATTCTAAATTCAAGTTATTCGAGTTAAAGTTTAAAATCAATCATTCAAAATTCCAAAAAATAAAAGGAAAATTGGATAATTCAAAGAATTATCGTGTAAGAAAAAAACAGTTTCTTCAATAAAATTGTAAACGTCGGTTATGAAATATGTGAAAAATTCATGAAATTGTTCTCCGAAGTGAGAAAATTTGAATGACTATATTAGCTGTAGGTGAATGATAAATAAGCATAAAATCTGAAACAAAAACAAGAGATTGTTACCATACCATGTAACATCTCAGTGAGGTGCAATGCATAAATTTAGGATCACACATATATATAATATAAGGTGAATGAAGCTTCTGACCACAACCACCTTGTCTGGCAAGGCTGAGCTGTGCCAAGACATTTGAAAACCAACTGATTAAGACTATATTATATTAAGGAATATCACACAATTTTCGTGCAATTTGGTATCCATAGGCTTATTCTTAGACTATATTATATTAAGGAATACAGCTACCAATATAGTATATAAAATTTAATGGATCTCAAGTTCACTCATAATTTATAGTTTTTAAACCCTTTTTTATTGTACACTAACAGAACATTTTAACCCTAGTTTTTCTGCATGTCCTTTGAGATGGAAAAGTGTGTATTTCCTAACCTATGCATAGTATTTGGTTCCATCTTATAGATAACGTAATACATTGTCATTCTATTTGTTGACGCCAACTACTATCTCATTAGAGAACCATTTCATAAATTGGACTATTCTCTAAAAACCTTATTATAGATCTTGGATTGACACTTAACTTTTATTTTTTAATACTCTACCTAGAACCCTACAAATTTCTAACAAATTTTAATAAATAATAAAGTATATATTTCAAAATGTGCTATTGATACTTCTCGTAATATTCAAATCATTTATGCTATCATGTTCAACAAATGTCTTAAAGTATTGTTGTTCACGTAGCCATTAGACATTATACTAGCCGCTTTAGGTGATTTAATTATTTTGCATATCTCATTTTCTAATATAATCACTTCTTTACTTTCAACTTTCAAAATTCTAACTTTTGAAGAAACACTTAATTATTAATTATTAGTATGAAGAAAAAGGGAAGGACAGAAATAATAAGTTTAAAAAAAATGTAGGAACTAAAAATTTAAATAATATGTGAAATTCATTGTAGTAAGGATTTTTTATGATAATTGATCAACTTTTTATAAATTCAGATTACATCAAAAATTTGATTTTTTCTATCTTAATTAAAATAAAAAGACCTATAATATTATAATATAATACTTTTTCACTTTTTTTTTCTATATTGGTTAAGACAATAATTGATATAGAAGATATTTTGTTTGTTTAAGTAATTGTCCTTCCAGCGTAACAAGCATGCCAATATATAATTTCCTGCATTTATACCCTCAGGTAGAATATTTTCAAATCAAAAATTAAAAACGTATTTGTACATAGATAATTTTTAGCTTTATTAAAATTTAATAATATATTTGACTACACAAATAATTGTTAATTATACAAAGATCATAATCTTAAGATGATAAATTATGAAAAAAATACTTAAAAAAGAAGAAGCCAACTGAATCCTAATATTCCATATTTCATATTTTATAGGAGATGAATTTTGTAATAACTACATATTCAAAATTTGATGTAATCAATAACTAAAATTCACATTAATCATTTTAACTTTTATGAATTAATTAAGATTTTTGAGTTAATTTTATATTACCTCTCTCCAAAGATCAATAAGGGTCACAAATATAATTGTGTACATGTATTTCATCACTCATAGTATTCACAGTAATGATTCCTGATAGATATGTGAATTGCAAATTAAATACAAATTATTAATATATATATATATATATATATATATATATATTATAATTAAATAATAGTGAAATATATTACTTATATTTAGTGTAATGAACTATAACTTCTTCCATTCAATTTAGACAATCTCAAATAAACTTTTATAAGTCTATAAAAAATAATGTAGATTAAAGTATATTAATTATCAAATTATATAACGTAAGAGTCAAAATCAATTAAGAAATTTACATGTCTATGCCTAATGTTCAAAGTCTTATAGTTTTCTTCTACAATGAACATAAGAGAAGCATGCGAAATTGATAAGAAATAATGACTATCACCTTCGAGTATCTAATGAACATTTATTTAAAAATTGTATACTTAATGCAAATAAGGTACTAAATACATTTATTTGTTGCCATCTTAAAATATTTATATTAAGTATGCATATCTACTTCACTTTATTTTTTATTGTGAAAACAAATAACACAAAAAAAAAAAGAGTTGAATTTTGTTTTTTAAAATTTTTTTATATTTTTCACAAATATTGTCGATCATTCAAACAATAGATATGTAAATCATTTAATCACTTAATGACAGTTATGGTTCTTACCTGACCAAGACGAAGACATCCTTACTGGAAGAGTCGGCGACCGAGTCCACGATCTAGAACCAAATGGGGAGTCACTTGTAGAAGACTCTCCGTCGCTTAAGCCAGTAAGAATGTATAAGGTGTTTGAAAAATCATGAGTAAGAGTATTGAAGAGTAGATGATACTTCTTGTGTATTGCAGTTGTCCTTATAGACCTTGCCATTAAAGACCCTTAAAAGGGGGTAATTACCCATCATGACATGGAGCCGTTTAGAATCACGAATTGATCTTGTCCAGTGTAACGGTGCACTGGTGACTGGGTGGTTAAGCCAACCCAGAACAGATCCGGGTAACCCTGAACTTATAGTCGGGTAGGTACACAAGCCCCTCAAGTTTGTGATTCAAATAAGTGGATCACTGGGTGTACCGAGTAAAATTCGGTTTACCAAAGACTGGATTAGATTAAACCGAGGTGGCCTTACCGAAATCATCTCTGCCTTCCGAATAAGATTGGGTGCCTATCCCTCGCGCGTCGTCCTTTAGACTGGGTGGCGAAGTCATTATGACTCTTATTTAATGGGTGCAGGAGGGGAAAGGTCTGATGTGATTGAGGAGACGTTTCCCCTCCACCTTCCTGATGGTGCCACGTGGCTACTGCGTGTCGTGGCTTAATCGCGTCCGCTCGCCTTAGGCTGAACCCTACTAAATGAACTAAACTTTCCCTTTTCGTCTTCCACAGTCATATTCAAATCGACTCGGCTAAAGCCTCTTTTGCCTGGAATGCACGAACTCAACTTCTTCCTCTTCTTCTACCCCAATTACTTCTCCTGTAGGTACGCTCATGGCTTCCTCTACTTTTTTTTCCGCTTCTTCTAGTGTTCATAAAACAATGTTGGAAAGGGAGATTACTCCCATGGGTGAGGAAAATTCTTCCGAGCTCACTCATTCTATGCGCAATGAAGAGGAATCCTCGAAGGGTACTCATTCCTATTGGTCGCATGTTGCTGCCATGCCAGTAGTTGCGTCGCTTCCCGCTCAACCTCTTAGGAAAAGGAAAAACCCTCATCTCCCTGTCGCAAACCCAGGGCCCTATGGTGCTTTAAAAAGGGTTAAGAGGACTGTCCACTGCCCTCCAATAGCTAACTCTGAGTGCTACTGGGTACACAGTGATGTAGATAAACTTGTCTCCGAGTATACCTCTAGCACTAGACTGGATCAATTTGGATGTAGACTTGTAATAATAATAATAATAATAATAATAATAAATGTATTTATGTATGTATGTATGTATGTATGTATGTATGTATGTATGTATGTATAAAAGATAAAGTTGGGCAGGAGGGGTTCTTCTCAATGCTTTTATCTATTAAATGTGATGATTAGATTGTCTAGTATTTTCAATGACAGTTTTAGAATATATGTGAGAATATGATATGTGCTTTTAATTTTGAAATGATACTAAAAGATTTCATAAATAATGTAATTTTTAATTGTACTGGTTTACTTCTCTGTACTCCCATAACTTATAACCAACCGTGTTCACAAGGCTAAGGGTAAAGAATTTAAAAAACTGCATAATTAAAAAAGCAAAAATAGAAAATCACCAAACTCAAAGTTTATAGTTAAAAGAAAGTGACAACAACTAATAGTTTTCCACCTCTCCATAAAAGCAAAATCAAAGGGAATACATTTTTTGAAATCCTACTACGAACAAGTGTTACATATAGCAAAATCAACATTCATTAAGGTTGCAAGGGTCAAAAACTTAAAAGCTACATAACCATAAACCCAAAGGGGGAAAACACCACCAATCTCCGAATTTTCACTATAATAAGCATGACATAATACCAACTAAAACAATTGTTTCTCTATCTACCCCTTCTAATACTCACTAGCAGAGCTACCAGGCACAATATCAGCATGCCAAATTCCAAAATTGAAAAAAATAAAACAAAATTGAAGGACCATATAATCTGAACTAAAATTAGTTTCAATTAAGCTCTCACCATTAATTAATTGCTAAAATTTCTAATTTCAATTCAGAAGAGTTAATTGAAATCAATTCAAAGCAGTAAAATACCCAAACTCGAGAGTTGATGAAAAGGATTCTGCAACTTAGAATTAATTGAAGAAAGTAAATGGATAATAGAGAAAGTGAGAGAATGATTTAAATAACACCAGCTTCAGCATGAGGGGGAAGAGACTGAGAGAGAATTTTCAGGGTTAGAGGTATAATCTGGATTGAAAAATTAGTTTCAGTTAAGCTCTCACCATTACCAACACACTTCCTATGCCTACATTGCTGAAATTAATTGTTGAAAACTTTGATTTATAATATTTTGACATCAAGAGATAAAATAAAAAGTATGGAAATCAAAATCAATTTTTAAAAAGTAAATAATACTAGTAAAAATAAGTCGTTTTCTAATCCAACAAATGAGACAAAATAAATATAGTAAGATGTTCTTACCCGAGATGGAGACGTCCCCACGATAAAGTCGGTAGCTGAGTCCTCGATACAGAACCGAACGGGGGTCCACCTGCAGAAGACTCTCTGACACTCAAGTCAGTAAAAGTGCAAAAGGTGTTCTAGTATGTATTAGTAAAAGTGTAATGGGATAGATGATACTTCCTGCATCATCTGGTCATGCTTATAGGTCTTGTCCTTCAAGTCAGCATAATTTCCCATAAAGGTAAAAAGACCTTTAGAATCATGAATTATTACCTGAATATGTAACTGATGCAGGTCGTAATAAAGTAATGACGACTAGATTGGACTGAGGTGAGTTCGGGTGAACTTGGACTCACTGTCAGGTAGGTACACAAGTCCCCCAAGTTCGTAATTCATGTAGGTGAACCCTAATGATGATCGAGTTGTTTTTGGTCTGACATGTGCCGAGTTGGATAGGACCAAGGTGGCTTCACCCTGATCTCCCTTCCTCATTTGGACAAGATCGGGTGCCTATCCCTCGTGCATCGTCATCTGGACAAGACGGCGGGGTCATCATGACCCTCATTTAATGAAGCACAGAGCGAAAAGGGTGATTGACAGACTCTTTTCTCGCCCCATCTCAAATGGTGCCATGTACACTTTGCTCCGCGTGGCTAAATCGCGTCCGTCGAAGTTGGAAGGTCTCAAGTTACTGAAAAGCCTCCGTTACATAGGCTCAATTACAACAACTCGAAGCCGCAATTGTATTCAAGCACATTCAAGCTACCTCCTACTTCAAGGAATCTTTCTCTCGTCTCCTCTTCATCGACTTCTTTCACTTATAGGTACGCACACATGGCCTTCTCTGTATCTTTTATTGCTTCTTCGGGTATGCACAGGACAATGTTAGAAAGGGAGGTAACTCCACTAGGTGAACCCAATTCTTTTGAGCGAATCGAATCCTTGCTCAGTGAGGGCAAATCTTATGAGAATACCTTATCACTTCCCCCTAATGAGCCTCCTCTAGCTCCTTCCAACATTCCTGCTACCTTAGCTGTTCCTAGGAAGAGGAAAATCGCGAACCCTAGAGTTGTAGACCCAAAACCCAACGCTTCCTCTAAAAGAGTCAACCTAACCCCATCTCTGATCGTGAATATTCATGGGTGTCGAACGAGGTCGCGAAGTACATTTCTGAGTTTGCCACTAGGGAACAGGTAGAAGGCTTTTGTTCTGTATATCCTGTTTGTGAAGAGTCGATGGCTGATTATGTTGTGACTAGACCATGTAAAGCGAGTGAGAGAGTGTACATGAAACCGAAGCTGGATTCGTATGATTATATATATATATATATATATATATATATATATATATATATATATATATATATATATAATTACTTGTTTAAAGAGTATGACATCACCTTTCCCCTGATCGAATTTGAAACGGATATGCTGACTGTAATGAACATAGCACCGAGTCAACTATACCCCATTAGCTGGGCGTTTTTGAAGTGTTTCGAGCTCCTCTGCGAGCATCTAGGTTTTAAACCCTACGTCAATGTCTTTACTCACTTTTATCATAAGAAGTTTGGTAAACTGGTTGGCTTGGTATCTCTTAGTTCCACACACAACGACTCCCTTTTCACCATGTATAGCTTTTCATATAAATACTTTAAAATTAATTTTTTCAAGCTTCGTTGTCATCTCGGGGATGCGGAGAGACGCCTACTCTTCCATCCAGACTTCACTCCCCGATTTCCTCTATATTGGCAGAAACCGACTAGGTTTCAGCCGAGGTTTGAGCATCAGTTAACTCCCAAGGAGAGGAGGGCTGTGGAGGTAATAAGGCAACTTCCCCACCCACTCAATACTAGAGCACTCCTTTTCCTCCCACTAGTAGAGGACCCAAATGTATTGTTTTTAGGTACCTTTTGTCCCCTGTGTTACCGACACCGTTTGGCTGCATTCCTTATCTTATTTTTGTAGAGATCATGGACAACAACATTGATATGAAAAAGCTTCGTGCCCGGGTAGGTGGTTGTCATGACTTGGTAGCTACCCTACAGGTTACGAAGAGGAAGAAAAGTGATTCCACCGACACAATCTCGTCTCAGAACAACTCCTCCTGTGCCTCTTCTGCTCGTGTTGTTGTCGGGCCCCCATCTCCTGTCCCCGAAGACCCTGCACACTCCGGAGCTCCAAAACCATGTCTTGTTGCTGACTCGGGAGTCGTCCCCACTGAGATAGTGCTCGAGGTGATCAACTTGGAGGGCTCTTTAGAGGGTGGCAAAAGCTCTCCTAACCACCGTGCCAAGCAACCTCTCCTGACTGTCGAGCAACCAAGTATTACTGACATGACCACTTATACCTAACCTACTACCTTTGGCCCTTTTTCACGAGGGTTGGGTTCGACTATTAGACTGGATCACCTTAGCATCGCCTATCCCGGGATCCAATCCAACTGACACGTGAGCTTCAAGCAAAAGACTTGAGTTGTGTGTGTCCTTATGATGCTGACTTGATGGCCAAGGTTAGAGAGGTTGGGTGTTTTGAAGCTAGGAGTGTAATGATGGCAAGATGCTTGGCCATTACGCAATACCATCACCGCATCGCTGAGGAGAGATCTGGTCTTCAAGAACAACTTGTTGAACTTGAGAAGAAAGTAGTGGAGCTGGCCCAGGCCAAGATAGAGCTAGAAGGGGAGATACGAGAGCTTAAACGAGCCCATACTGAAAAAGACTTTGTTCTGGTCAACAAGGAGACACAGTTGCTCCAGTCCCAAGAGTTGTGCGTACAATGGGAGATTGAGCTAACCCACTGCCGAAAGGATCTGGCTCGTCTTGAAGAGGTCATGAAGGCAGCTGAGGTTCGGGTGGCCGAGAAGGAGGCCGGATGAAATGTAGAGAAATTTGAGCTAGAAAAAGCTTGCATTCAAGTTTATGAGGACGACTTTTAAGGCCATGAAGCAAACCCTTCTCCTTGCTCCAGAGATCAATTCGGCCCATTTTGATATCGACAGAGATGACGAGCTACCTGAGAACGAACCAGCCCTTGCGCTCTGATCGCATTTCCTGTTCCTGTTTGTTGCTCTCTATTTTTCAAATGTGGATGATTGTATAACCTTGCTAACCTTGCTCTATATTTTTGTATTTTTTTCTGAACTCAAATAGCTAAATCATTCTGCAAAGCGTTCAATTTAGGTATTAGCCATCGTATTACTTAAGCATCGCCTATTCTTGCTAAGCCCCGCCCGATCTAAGTGGGACCTGCAGATTAACTTATTCATTCCCGAGTGTGTAGTTTAAACATTTACTGGACTCAAATTTAGGTTACAAGTCGAGGTCGATCTCGTTTGAGTCTTTTGCCCGTTTAGCCCTCAACTTGAGCGTTAGTTAACTTCCGGTACATCGCTTGGATGTTAACCCGAGATGATTTAGGACATAGGCTTTGGCCTAGCCGTTTACATGTATGTTATTTTAAACATTAGCCTCTTTTATCTGCAGGCTTGAAGACTTCTGCCCTGCCTTTTGAGTGTAATGCCCAGATCATTTTTGCATAGGTATGGTGCATGCGCATTAACCCGATTGAAATGTTAGGCTTAAGTCACCCTTTGGGGTTTTCTGCCCGTCGTTAACCTGTGCTAGACTGAATGCCATGTACAGAAAAATAAGAAGACACATCTTTTACAAAATAGAACTTCTATTATCATCAGTTACGGGTCTCGTTAAAACTTTGTTTGTCAAAGCCCTCCTTAGGAAAATAATCCAAGTCAAGGAAAGAGTACACCACACCTGAATTTGAGAATCTGATAATCAACTGTAATACATCCTAAGGTGGGTGGCATTCCATGTTCTGGGTATGAGTTTGCCACCCAATTCTTCCAACTTGTATGCCCCATTACAGAGTGTATCTACTATCCTAAAAGGTCCATCCCAATTTGGTGTCAATTTGCCTTCTTGCTTGTTTCTCGGGGCTTCCCCAACCTTTCTCCAAACTAGGTCACCCTTCTAGAAGGCTCTTCCTCGTACTCGGGTATTATACCGCCGAGCCGCCCTAAGTTTGGTAGCTTCTTCCCAGACCCGAGCTTCCTCACGTACCTCTTGTGAAGTCCAACTTAACTTGAAGGTTGTCATCATTGTTTTCTTCACCAAAACATGCTCTTCGCCATGATGTTTCATCGAGTTCCACGAGTATCATGGCATCGAACCCGTATGTGAGTCGGTAAGGGGTTTCCTTAGTCGCAGATGGGGATGTGCAATGGTACCTCCACAATATACTGGGAATCTCCTCGGCCTATAAACCTTTTAGTTGTTCGAGCTTCTTCTTCAACTCTTCCAATATGACTTTGTTAGTTGCTTTTGCTTGGTCGTTTGTTTGGGAGTGTTCCATACTAGACAATAGGTGTTTTATTCCGAGTTGCTTCAACAACTGCTCCAAGTTGTTATCAGTGAACTGCCTACCATTGTCTGTCACCACATTGTAGGATAGGCCATGTCGGCAGATAACATGTTTCCATAGGAATTTTTATACTTGGCGAGCGGTGATAGTGGCAATGGGTTCAGCCTCTATCCACTTGGTGAAGTAATTGACAACGACAATGAGAAACTTTACCTTCCCTCTTGCCATTGGGAATGGTCCCAAGATATCCACACCCACCTGCTAAAAGGCCACGGAGTGACGATCTGGCGAATTTCCTCTGGGGGCGAATTGAATACGGGACCATATTTCTGACACTCCAGGCATGTTTTGGTATACGCTCGTGCGTCCCGTCTGATGGTCGGCCAGTAGTATCCTTCCTTGAGTACCTGTACTGTCATGGACCTTGCTCCCGAATGCATTCCACAAATTCCTCTATGGAGTTCAAACTATACATAGTTGGCCTGGGTGTGATCTAGATACTTCAACAAAGGAGAAGAAAAGCCTCTTAGAAAAAGTCTCCATTAACAACCGTGTAAGAGGTGGCTTGTCGCTTGACTTTCTTCGCTTCCGCCTGATCTTCAAGCAACAAGTTACTGATCAAGAAGTTTAGGATAGGCGTCATCCAACTTTCTCCCTCAGTTCGCATTTCGAACACATCTTCATGGTTTAGTTGGGTTTGTTAACACTTCCTAAATCAGCGTTCTTTGCTGACCTGCATTTTTGGTACTTGCCAGCTTGGACAAAACATCGGCTCGATCATTACCAGTGCGCGACACATGCACGATGGTGACATCTTCAAATTGGAGGATTAGGTTTCGGGCTTCTAATGATACTTATGAAGCAATGACTCTCTGGCTTGGTATTTACCATTCATCTAACCTGCCACGAGTTGCGAGTCGGTTTGGCATTTGAGGCTCTTGACCCCTAGATTTCTTGTTAGTCTTAGTCCTGCAATTAGGGCTTCATATTCGGCTTGGTTGTTAGAAGTCTCGAATTCGAACCGAATAGACTGCTTTACTACAACTTGACCGGGTCCTTCCAGGATGATTCCCGCACCACTACCCTTCTTGTTTGAGGAACCATCAACACTGAGCAGCCAGGATGCCCTTTTCTCAGTTATCGAGGGTAACTCAATCCAAAACTCAGCTAAAAATTGAGCCTTCATTGGGCCTCTAGACTCGTATCGAAGGCCAAACTCAAAGAGTTCTACTGCCAAAGCCGTCATCCTTCCTGCTAACTCAGGCTTCTGCAAAACTTGTTTTATGGGGTAATCAATTTTTACCGCTAGGCTGTGACTGTGGAAATAATGGTGCAGTCTTCTTGCCGAAAAGACTAAAGCCAACACTAGCTTCTCAATCACCTGATATCTCTCTTCGGCCGATTGAAGGGTCCTGCTTGTGAAGTACATAGGACTTTATTTCTTGCCTTTTTCATATATCAACATCGAGTTGATGGTCGACTGGGCGATGGCCAAATAAATCAACAGCGGGGCTTGGGACAGTGGGCTGACCAACACGGGCAGCGCCGAAAGGTTCTTCTAAATGTTAATGAACATGTTCTTGCAAGCCTCATCCCAAGTGAAAGTCTTTGCCCCTTTGAGTAGTCTGAAGAAGGGTCTTGCCTTCTCAACCAGTTTTGGTAAGAAGTGCGAGAAAGCGACCAACTTACCGTTTAACTATTATACCTCCTTCAGGCATGTTGGGCTTCTTATATGCACTATGGCTTCACATTTGTTGGGATTCGCCTCTATTCTCCTTTGTGTGATCATGAAGCCAAGGAACTTCCCGCCACTGACACCGAAGAAGCAGTTGTCGGGGTTGAGGCGCAATTTGTATCATCGGACTCCTACAAAGACTGTATTCAGGTCAGTTGCTTGATGTTCGGCCTCTACGAACTTGATTACTATATCATCAACATAAACTTCCATTACCTTGCCTAACAGATTATGAAAGATTTTATCCATTAGTTTCTGGTAGGTTACACCCGTGTTCTTAAGGGCGAAAGGCATCACCTGGTAGCAATAATTAGATTTCATCACCTATCATCACCGGGTCAATATTTAGGAATGGGTATGTGTCCTTTGGATAGGCCTTATTAAAGTTGGTATAGTCCATGCACATCTGCCACTTGCTGTTGGACATCGTCACCATCACCACGGTTGCAAGCCACGTGGTGTAGACAACTTTCCTGATGAACCTCGCTTTGGCGAGTTAGGCTACCTCCAACTCGACTGCCGCTTGTCGTTCGTCACCAAGCTTCCTATTCTGCTAAGCCATAGGCTGCGTCTAGGGTATCAATTTGTGGCACATGAAGTCTGGGTCAATTTCGGGCATGTCGGTTGGACTCCAGGAAAAAAGGTCGGAGTTGGCTATTAAAACTCGCTCCATATTGCTCCTCATCCGAAAAGGTAATGGGTGGCTGTGAGCGGGACGACAGGTAGCTTACTGAGTTGATAGTACCAAATTGAATACGAAATTCCCTTTTTGGACCCTTCAATGTGCCTAGATGAGGTTGATTGATTCCTATTGTGCCGAACTAGATTTCCACCATGTTCATGGATCCTGCAGCCACGTTGGGGTCTTGCTGGGCGGCCTCATTTCCTGCCTATGCTCTGGGCTCTTTCGTCCTGTTTTCTTATGGCCCGACTCTGCCTCGATCTCGTCCGTGGCCACCCTAGAAATGTCTTCCTCGTCCTCTACGAGCACCCGAGGTTCTGGGTCCTTTCTTGTGTGCTCTCTGGTCGAAACGGGTCAAGGCTCCCAACTGAACAAGGTCTTCAATTAGATCTCGTATCTTGATGCACTCTTCAGTGTTGTGTCCGATGCTCTGGTGATAGCTATATATGAGCGTGGGGCCTGCCCCCGATTGGGGTCATCCGAGATGTGAAAGACGAATAAATTCTAGGTTGCAAGCCTCCTGCAAAACGGTTTCCCGAGTGGCATTCAAAGGGGTATAGCGGTCATACCTGCCGGGTCTGACTCTTCTGATGCCTAGAGCTCTCTTCTGTGACTTGCGGCTGAGAGTTCCCCTTTTTGGCATATGCGTTCTCTTCAATACTCATGTCTCTGGAAGCCTGTGCCCTCAAGTTGTCCATGTTTGGCGGGGGATCTGAATAGAGCGAGTCCATAAAAGTGTTGAGTTTTAACCCAATCAAAACGGCATGCCTAGTCACGGCTGGGTGGAGGTCGGGTATCGACATTGTCGCCATCATGAATCGCGCCATATACTGAGTGGAGGGATCTGCATGAGGTCCTTAAAACAATGGTTCTCCTCGTCGTCGGAAGGTGGTTATCTGATATAAAGGGCCTGCATGTCCTCGTCATGATGCCTCTACTGGTTGCGGAACCAAGCGTCAATTCTGTCATGTGCTGCCTGGAGGGTGTTCTGCACTTTGGCTTCACTTTCTTGAAGGGTCATCTGTAGGACAGTCTGGACTTTAACCTCGCTTTCATGTAGAGGTGCCTTCATAGCCTCCATGCACTGCTGAACGACTCCTTGGAGGGTTTCAATCACTGTCGAATCCATTCCTGCCGTCGAAGGGAAAAATGGGTGTTCCTGGGGTAAATTTTACCAGGGCTCTAGGTTGGGCGCCAAATGTTCTTACCTAACCTGAGATAGAGACGTCCTCACGAATGAAGTTGGTAGCTGAGTCCTCAATACAAAACTGAATGGAGTTCCACCTGCAGAAGGCTCTACGACACTCAAGTCAGTAGGAGTGCAAAAGGTGTCTTAGTATGTATTAACAAAAGTGTAATGGGATAGATGATACTTCTTGCATCCTCTGGTCATGCTTATACTTCAAGTCGACATAATTCCCCATAAGAGTAAAAAGACGTTTAGAATCACGAATTATTACCTGAATATGTAACTGATGCAGGTCGTAATAAAGTAATGACGATTAGATGACTAGACTGGACCGAGGTGAGTCCGGGTGAACTTGGACTCACTGCCGCGTAGGTACACAAGATATTAGAAATATTATATTTGAAAATCATTTTCTTGTAGACTTGAGGCAAGTACATTAGTAGAAAAAACACATTCCACGACAGGATATCATCGCGGTTAAGAGAGAACCGCAATTAAAAACAACGCGGTGACATTTTTTAAATTAAGTGCAACCATACTGTTGGTTGAAAAGGTCAAAGCAAAAATAGATGACATTACGTAAACCATAAATGCAAGGCTTTATGTAAATAATGGGAACATGTCTTCAACAATCTCTGTGCCTAATTTTGCTGAAGATTAGTGTGTCACATTACCCATACTTTCTTATAAATACCAAAGTCATTCACTCAGTTAATATATCCAACAAGAGAGAGCATAAATTTCATATGCTTTGAGTGAAGAAATTTTCTCACAGCAAGAGAAAATATTTAGGATCTTTTGTTGTAATTAGGTTGTGGGTAGTGTGAGGTTGTGAGTGTTTTATAAACACAGTGTACAATTTCCTTTTATCAAATCTTCTGATTTTATTTTTCACTTCCACAAATCTGTCTTACAAAAAAATTTGGCGTAATTTTTCTTAACAAGTCTCGTACTCCATTATTCATTAAAAAAAAATTATTATTGACTAAAAAAAAAAATCTTAACTCCTCATCCTAACTTCCCCTACACTTTTTTTGTCAAACCACAATCTGTCCTTGCCCACTCCCAACTGCAAATTCCCCACCATGTTGATTCATATTTAGTACTAACCCTAACATTCAAAGATCTCCAACACCAGGATTTGGATAGCATGTCGTTCCAGAGGTTTCGTTCCTCCATTCGCCATATAGCTAGTAACACAGAATTAAAAAGCTTAATATCTTTTATTCCTAATCCTTCCTCTTTCTTTTTCTGACAAGGTTGTCCATTTTATCCAAACTATTTTTCTATTTTCACAGTTTTGTCTCCGTAATAATTTTCTTTGTATATTTTTAATATGATAAAAGACCGGTAAGATAATAGTTAATAACAAAATACATGAGAAATATGAGATGTGGAATTAATAATTAGTTATAACATGATGTGCTTATTTTGAATTTAATTTTATATTTAATGCCTAAACTACTTAAATTTAATTTATAGATGCAAATTCAATTGGCTGAAAACCAATAACTGGTCATATATATAAGATACAAATATTTTTAGCATGAGATTTGTATTTTTGTTATAATTTAATACTAAATTCCTATACTACTTGGGAGAGTATTGAATTCAATTCAGAGATTTCACTAGGATATATTTTAAGATCCCCACTTACATCCTCTTTTCAATATGAAAATGTGTTTGTGATATATTGCATTTTACTAATATTGTAGTTCGTAATAATTGAAAATATGTTAGTAATTGCATTAATATTATAGTTGTAGTATGTTTTCTCCTTCACTTTGTGATATACTTAAGATTTGAAAAGTTGATATACTTTTTGTATAATGATTGGAATCAAAACTTTAAAATCTAATTGAATCATTGATAAACATGTTGTGAAAGTGTTTTACTTCACTACATTTGCGACAATCAGTGCTTATAGTTTTATTTGGAACAATCTCTATGTACCAAATGTATAACTTAGAACTTTAGAAACAACAAGAGAACAAGGATCTTAACAACCATCATATAGATACAGAGTTAGAAGTGGTTGGTAGCACTAGTGTTTCATGAATAATGTCTCATTTATGGTGTGGGTTGAATCTAAATACCATTGCTTTACAAACAAAAACAAATCATGTTTATGGTCATTCAATTATTTTTTAACTATAAATTGAACTATTTATGAAACTAAGATCATTGTGTCAAATTCAGCCTCCACCCTAAACAGAGAAAATTACCCTTCTATATGTAATATTCATCTTAATATGGAGCAATTATGTACCACAAATATTGAAAATTATCTCAATTCTTATAGTTGTGTTTGCAAATGAATAAATTATACATAAATGAGGAAGATACTCGCTTTTAATATGTTTCTCTTAAATTGTTTAGAATATTATATTAGTTTGAAAGAAAATTATGCACTGCTTTAAGTCTTTTGAATGACATAACATTCAAAAAGTTATATTAATATCAACCAAAAGTCACAAATAAGAGTATATTACTAAGATATTATAATCAATATTCATATAACACAAATGATTGCTCAGAATCTAAAATTCCTTTCAATAATATGATTGAATTGTACGCTACAAACCTAACGTAAGCTCTTCCATAAATCCTAACACAATCACTTTTAATGAAGTAATATTTTATAAATTCTTATACAATCACTTTCATTGAAGTAATAGTTTAATTCAAAGAACTTATTCAACTAACTACTATTATAAAAAGTCGAAATAGTTACAACTTTACCTATAAATATTATAATCTTAAAACAATAAATATCCAAACATGTTTATTTTCCAATTAATTACATTATCGAAGTACTATGTTATGGAAACCATAAAAATGTCACGGACCAATTATTAATAAAGAAATCATCCATAACTTAGTATAAATTAAAATTGATCTTCGCACGTTGAAAACAAAAACAAGTTATTCACCCCAACATTTTTAATATAAAGAATTATGGGATAACATTAATATATGCTTAAGCTTAATAAAATTATTCATGAATTACAAATTTATATTTACATGACCAAGGTAACATAAGAAGATCTACATTTTATCATATATATATGAATTATATTTACTCCTTCCATATGCCTTAAAATTTCAAATAATTAAAATTTCAATTATTCTTATATAAATATTTCTGGTATATTTAAACGTTTATTTCATCATCATATATATTATTTTATATATTTTTAAATAAAGTTTTAATAATTATTAGGCAAATTTATTATTCCTCAATAAATATGGAGAAATTAATACATGTTCAATCAGTCTTTTGTGACAATTAAATTTATATTAATTATAATTTTTTATTTTTAGTTATAATTTTTGCATATTTAAAATTAAATTTTCCAACTACATAGTTTATTTACACCTATAATAATAATAGCCAAGTTTACCAATAAAATATATTATTTTAATTATTTTACACCTATATATAATTCAATAATGACTTAAACCGTAATTAATAATATATGAAATTCTTGCTTTAAATTTAAAATAACTTTATATTCCTAATGCATTATTTAAATAATGTAAGTATTGTTTTCAATTTTTTATCATAATTAATTATTATCATAAGCACACATGATTTCTTGATTTTATAATTAATTAATTTCTTATATCGATTATCTATGAAGAAATTATCTTTATAACGGTTTGTTAATCTACATATATAAATTCCTACAATTTTATTCTTTATATTTTATAACTATTGTATATATATTGTTACTCTTCTTTTTTAAATTAAAGTAACTATTTTTATAAAGAAAGCTACCTGCAATAAATTAAAAAAATTAAATAAACAAAGTAAAGTATTTTTATAGTTATTTATAACAAAAAATAATTTATTTTTATAATTGGTTCTAGCAAATAAGTTTTTTTTTATGTTTAATAATATTTTACTTTAATATTATTATAATAATTAATCTTTACTTTTATATAAACATATGGATACGGGCACATGTTTCCACTATTGATAGTAAAAAATTATATCGAGAGTTAAATTAGCCAACAAATTAATATTTATTTATTTTCAATAGTTCTACTTTACTATTTAAATTATTTTTAATTTAATTCACTATTTAAACTTAAGAAATAGCATAATAAAAATTATTTTTTATTAATTATTTATTTAAATTTATCTTTTTTTTCATATTTTCTTAAAAAAAAAACAAGTTTGATAAATCACGCCATAATTCAGTTTCTAAATATCTGAATTTCGGTTAAATTTGCTAAGTTTGGAGATCAAAGAACAGTCATAATTCGGTCCGAATATTTGCAGATGAACTGTCAATGAGATTATACCTATAAATAAAGTTACACATGTTCTGTTTGGATATCTGTGTTTTTTTTCTAAATATAATTGAAAAGAAAATATATATTAGTGTAAATAGGAAAATATTGGATACAATTTAATTATATATAACATAAAATTGTATGAATGCAGATTCATATATATTTATCTGAACTCTCGATGTTAGTGAATATTTCATCTATATCTTATCAAATATAATTGTCCAAACTCAAATTCTATCATCTTATCTTCTGCACAACCGATAAAGCTTGACTCGTGTTAGAGTAGCATCAAGGACACGAAAGGATATTTGTAAGTGCATGTTTATTATATAAGAATTATACGTAAATAAAAGAAAATATAATTAAATAAGAATTTATTAGAATGAACTATAATAATTAATTGCAAAATGATAAGTAGAGTACTTCTGTAAAATCTCTCAAAGACTCAAATCCTTACATGCATATATTTATGTGATAAAATAAATTGAAATAAATATAAATAAAATTTTCTAAACACATTCTCCCCGAAACTTCTCAACTCATATGATACTTATCATTCCAACAATGCTTTGTGGGTTCAGCAGAAGTTGACACGGGTGACAAAAGAAGATACTTCCATACATTTTGGCTTGACTTGTGGTGGGTCATGGTTAGATTGTAAAATCCTCTATGCTTTGCTAGAAGTTGGATTTCATCACAAAATGGGTTAACAAGCTAAAGGATATTTATAAATAAGGATGTTAAGGATATTTATATATAAGGATGTTGATGTGAGGTAATCTATCACCTAATTTGTTTGGTAAGCATTTATCGCTGGTTTCAAATTATACAAAATGCCATGAATAGATCTCAATCTCAGCCACTCATAGTAAAAAGGAAGGGCTTATAGTTGAACAAGTGAATAAGAGTGGATGTGTGTTGTTTGTTTCAGGCAATATGGAAAAATTCTTCAACCAATCAGCAACTTCACTTCTGGTACCATCAGTTCAAGAGCTGTCTATGGAGAGTGTAGCTAAGGTTCCACAAAGATACATTCAGCCTCAACATGAAGAACAAATGGTGCTCATCTCTCTAGAATCAAAGGGTGCCCTTCAGATTCCAGTTATTGACATGAAAAAATTGCTTTCTCAAGAATCTGGGAGTTCAGAATTGGCTAAGCTTCACCTTGCTTGCAAGGAATGGGGATTCTTCCAGGTTATTTTATTATTCTCTATTTATTCTTCAATTTATTTGTAAGACCATGGATCTGCCTGAAAGATGAAGAACTGATTAAATTTTGTTCAGCTTAATAAAGTACAAAAACAGTTCTAGCAAAAAACACAAGAACTGAAAACCAGGACAAAAATATTCTATAATAATTAATGACAAAGTTAATCAAAATTCAAGAGTTTTTCAAACTTCACATGGATGACACTTTAGAGCACCATCTGAACACCTTAATACTCTTAACTATACTTTTGTGCTCTATTTTTTGACCTAACTTTAGCTACAACTTACTAGCAAAAATCCATTAATTTCAAACAATTAATTGATTTGAATTTTAATACCTTTTTAAGGTTATAAACCATGACGTGAGCTCTTCTCTGGTGGAGAAAATAAAGTTGGAGATTAAGGAATTCTTTGACCTTCCAATGTCAGAGAAAAAAAAGTTTTGGCAGAGTTCACAGCATATGGAGGGTTTTGGACAATTATTTGTTGTGAGTGAAGATCAAAAACTTGATTGGAATGATATGTTCTTTATGACCACCCTTCCTACCAAATCCAGAATGCCCCACTTATTTTCACAACTCTCTCTTCCTCTCAGGTTCTATTTTTATATTTGCTCACACTTTTGTGTATGTATTTATATCTGTAGTTTCCTTGTTTAGAATGATAATAATATAAATTTGTGACCATTCATTTTCTCACAATTTTGAACTGTGTTGTTTGTTGATTATAGTTGGAATGGTTTTGTTTTAATTTCTATGTAGTGGAGGCTCTTGGTTTTGTGATAATTGTTCCGTGAGGTTATTGGTTTGGTAGGTAAGACGGCAGATAAAAAGGTGATTGCAAAAACTTAAAAATAGTCTAAATTAAAGTTTAATTATATTTTTATTTCTTAAAAATTGAAATGCATCTAATTGTAATCTTTCAAATTTAAAAATAAAATATTTTAATCCAATAAGTTTAAAACATACGTTTTAATTCCTGAACATTAATTTATCGTTATTAAAGGATGTTTATGAAAATTACTTCTAGTCTCTAAAAAGTATATTTAAGTAACCCTAAGTTTTAATATTTAGAGATTAAGATGATTTTTTTAAAGTTATGTAAATTAATAGTTTGTTTGGTGAAATCAATTTGGATAGATTTATTGTAAAGGGGAGATGAAGACTCTTTGATTGACTTAGATTTGCAGGATGATATCTTCAATGATGTGAATAGATTTGAAAGAATGTAACTTGAAATTACAAAATAAGAGATAGAAATTACAAATAGAAATTACAAAATATCGTTATAAGTAGGTAATAACTTTGAAAATTACAAAACACTACAAAATACTCCTTTAAGTGGGTTTAAAGTTTTCATTATCCACAAGAGTCAATTTAAGTGGATTTAAGGTTTTCATTGTTGACAAGGGTTGATTACTAATTTTAGAAATACAAGGGTTAATTACTAATTTTAGAAATATATCATTTAAGAAAATTAAAATAAATTATAATATCTATCAAATCATTTTCAAACTTTCATACTCAATCTTCTCAAATCCCTTCCTACCATCTATCTATTAATCCAAAAAAACTCTACCATCTATACACAATTCACTCAAATTCTTTCAAATTTACTTTTTCAATCAAACGAAATATTAAACCTAAAACTAAAATCTATATATTTATTCATAATTTAAAATTGTCAAACTATAAACGTAAATTGTTCATGTTTTGAGGATAAAAATGTGCAGTAAATATTTGAGAGCAAAATTCACTATTATATATTGAGGAGTGAGTGTTAAGAGAAAAAAAAAATCAATTTAGTTAAAGAAAAATCATGTAAAAAGATTATATTATTTTCTAAATTAGCAGATTATTATCAACGATTCTTCTAATAAAACTTAAAGAAAAAGAGAAATCAAAATTGTTTAAACTTGATATTAATAGAAAAAACATCTTCAACATTGGTTCTAAAAGATATATTATATCAGTTTCAAAATTGATGTAACTATAGCTTATATAGAAAATCTACATTAGTTTCTGAAATCGATGTATATCGTCTTATCTTTTATTATAATATATGTTTTTTCTACTAGGTAAGATGAGTCATATAAAATATCTACGTTACATCCCAGTTGCTCTTTGTTATGCAGAGACACTCTAGAGGTATACTCACAGAAAATAAAAGATCTAGCCATGATTATAATAGGGCAAATGGGAAAAGCTTTGGAGATAGAAGAAAGGGAAATGAAAGAATTATTTGAAGATGGGATACAAACGATGAGGATGAACTATTATCCTCCTTTTCCTGAACCAGAAAAAGTCATTGGTCTCAGAAATCATTCAGATGCATCAGCTCTAACCATCCTCTTACAACTAAATCAATTAGAAGGGCTGCAGATAAGAAAAGATGGCATGTGGGTTCCTGTTGAGCCCTTGCCTAATGGCTTTGTTGTCAATGTTGGTGACATAATGGAGGTAAATTTTTAACTTTTTTCAGTTTTAAATGACTAAATTCTTCCAAACATTTTTTCTTTATAAAAAGATTTAATATTTTGGATTTTATTGACTATAAAAAAACTTACTTTTAAAATTTCAAGAGTCTTATTCATCCTATAAAAATCAAATACGATTCATTAATAGTTTTGGGTGATATTTTAAGGTACCATTTCGGATAAAATTTATAATATTTTATTTAATTTTAAGATTCCTTACATACTTTTTATCTTTTAAAAAAAGCCTATTTTTTATTTCTTACAAAATATTAAATTAGCTTATAATGTTAATGCTGACCAAATTATGAGGTGATTAATTAATGTGATACAAAATATTAACTTTTTTTAAAAAAGAAATGTTAAGAAATAAAAAAAATTAGTCAAATTATTTAGACAATTTTAAGTTTAAGTTAATAATTTTAAGTTTTTAATAAATAAAACAATATATTTTTTTTTAATTTTAAAAAATGTTAGCTAAAATAAATATTAAAATAAATAAGGTTAATGTTGATACATTAATCTTATTTACTTTAAATTTTTATATTTTTCAAGTTAGTGTCGATTAATTAAATTGACATTAATTTATTTATTTAAATTAATGTTGGTTATATTGATATTAAGATAATATATCTTTAATATTCGTTTAAATTAATGTCTAATTTGAATGAAAGTAAAAGATATAAATTACTTATAATCTATAGGTCTAAATTTAAAAGAGACAAATATTTTTATAATTTTTTTTTATTTTTTATATAAATTTTCTTACATTAATTTTTTTATTTATAATTATTTATTTTATTTATATCTATTTCCTTTATTAATATTTATTTTTTTATTTATATCTATTTCCTTTATTTATATTTATTTTTTTATTTATATTCATCTTTCTTATTTACATTATTTTTTTCATTTTTTTAATTCATATTCATCTTTTTCATTACAAAATTTATTTTATGTTATTTTGTTTAAGATGAAAACAATATACGAAAATTTTATATTTTTATAATTATTATTATTAGCGTAGATCAAATCAACACAAATTATATTAATGTTAAAATAAATTTTATTTAAATTTAAAATAAAAACATATTAGCATTTTCTTGGAAAACACTAACTATTTTAACTAAAAATCAATTTCAAAATTACTTCATAATTTACTACGACTAAACCGATTTATTAACATTTTTAAAAGTCAACATTCGTATTCATCATATGCATGAAAATTATGAAATTCAAGTGTTTTTTAACCACATTCATAAACATGTTAAAAATAATCTTAAACATTGAAAAATGTTATTTTACAACTATAGAAAAGTTATTGTTTCTCTTTTTCTATGAGTCTATTCTAAAGAAATTTAAATTTTCAATTTTGAATGTTACATGTTATGTTATAGATTATTACCAACGGAATATATCGAAGTATTGAGCATCGAGCAACAGTGAACTCTGAGAAGGAAAGACTTTCATTTGCAACATTCTATAGCCCTAGAGAAGATGCTGTCATAGGTCCTTGGCCATGCTTTATCACTGATGAAACACCACCACAGTTCAAAAGTATTAAAGTAAATCAGTATTTTAAAGACTTTTTTTCTCGGAAACTTGATGGAAAGTCTTACAGAGATGCCATGAGAATAAAACATCCTAATTGAAATCATTAAAATTAGGACAAAAAAATATTTGCACCACTTATAAGTGTGGTATGCAAAATAGAAAAGCTAGAATAAGATATATTTTTATCTAATGATGATTCGAATAAGTTTATGTAAGGAATTTGTGTAGTGTATATCATTGGATCTTTATTTTGTGTCTCAATTTTGTTCCTTTAATAATTTCTTGTTATGTCATATATGATAACATTAACATTTTTAATTTTATTTAGCGTTGATAATAACGTAAAAAAAAATATTAAAAGGACGAAAAAAATTATCACGATGGACCATCCATAATTTTGTTTATAAAATGATCAAATTTAATGAAAACATCAGCGAAGACAAACATCCGTATGTTGAAGGGGAGGCTGTTTAAATTACAGAGAGGAGGAGGATCGAAAACAAAATGACATATTTAAAAGCCGTGAAAATTTTGCTTTTAAGAGAGGAAATTTTGATTTAATTTCAAAGTGTATAAAAATTGCTATAATTGATTGGTTTAACGTGGAAATATAATATTTTTAAAGCCCAATTTGGTATTAAAGGGTAACGTTAAAAACTAATCGACACCTTGAGATTTAAATCTGATTATTTTCTCCTCTAAAAAGACTAAAGTGTTATTAGAAGTGTGTATATCAGTTCAAAGAATTTTAATAAATAAGTCTTCAAAATGTAAATGTTGGAGATCGTATAGAAGTAAAACTATTTTATAATACAAATATTATTTTATAAGTTAGTTTATAAGTTTAAGTTAAATTTAAAGTATAATTCATAATATCTTAGCCATGTTTGATGAGCTTATTGTATTACTTATTATTATATTATTAAATTATCCATAAATATTTAATTTTATATACAAGTTAGACAATTTTGTTACGAAGAGAATAGATTGGAGATCTAACATAAGATAAGACATTTTTAAAATTATAAATATATACAAATTTTATTTTATAAATTCATTTTATGAGATTGAACAAATTGTAATTTGTTTAAATATATAGTATTTTGTTTGTAAGTTGGGAGATTGTAACTGGTTTTGCATTGCTGGAGATAATTTTTTTTTTTTTTTTTTTGAAAAGTAAGCTATTGGATGCTTATGTTATTTCAGGACTGTCCCAATTCCTATGCCAGATTCATTTGTTTCAATTTTAAAGAGTAGTGCAAAATTAGGCAAAGCAAGGATTGGTTAAGAAGTCAGTCTAGCTTTTAATTATTGGAAGACTTCCTTTGTTGATTCAGTCCATTGAAAAACATCATTTTTTCAGCAAATTGGTAAAAGGTGCTGCTACGATAGCATAATTCTTGATGAAGCGTTGTAGTATCCTGTGAGGCCTAGAAAACCTCTTAATTGCTTGAGATTTTGTGGTGGTGGCCATTCCTGGATAGCCTACACCTTAAGCTTATCCATGTTAACACCTTCTTTCAAAATTTATATGGCCTAGGTAGTCAATTTCCAGCATTCCAAATGATCACTTTGATAGCTTCTCATAAAGTGTTTCCTTAATGAGTAATTGTAGAGCTGTTTCCAAATGTTGCATGTGTTTATGCCAGGAAGGACTATAAACCAATATATCATTAACAAAGGAGTACAAATTTTCTTAGATATGGTTTGAACACAACATTCATCAGGGCTTGAAATGTAGCAGAGGCATTGGCGAGACCAAATGGCATCACAACCATTCATAATTGCCTTCATGCATTCTGAAGGCTGTTTTGTGTCGATCTTTAGGGAGTATAAGAATTTGATGAAAGCCAAATCTGAGGTCCAATTTGGAGAACACCCTAGCTCCATAAAGCTTGTCCAATAATTCATCAACGATAGGTATTGGAAAGTTATCTTTGATAGTGACTTTGTTTAGAGATCGATAATTTGTGTAGAATCTCCAAGTGTCATCCTTCTTTTTTACTAGAAGTATAGGTGAAGAGAAAGGGCTTTTGCTTGGTTGAATGATCCCTTCATTCAGCATTTATTTAACCATGATTTCAATCTATGCTTTGTGGTGATGTGGATATCGATATGGTTTGATTTTTACTACTTACGCATCTTCAATCAAAGGAATGGCATGATCATGATCCCGTGGTGGTTGTAATCTAGAAGGAGTAGCGAATACTTGTGCATACTTCTATAATCATATAGCCAACTGAGGATGTAAGTTTGGAGGTAAGGCAAAATCTTGTTGGCATGTGTCTTGGGGGACTGTCATCTTAACTGTAAATGTTACATCTATAACATCCGTATGGAGAAGTCTTTTATGTGCTAAGATTGAGCGGGTTGCAGTAGTTTTGATTTATCACCAAGCAGTGTGATAAATTTCCCTTCATGCAGAAAACAGATGAAAGACATGATATAGTCCACAATGTGAGCTTTTAGTCTCTTAAGCCACAATGTGCCAAGCATGAGATCACCACCTGCCACGTGAAGCAAATAAACATCTGGAATATGCATGTTGTGGCCTTGGATTGACACATATAAGGAAGGAATATAACCCTCCACTTCCATGGTCTCAAAGTTACTAACCATAACACAAAACTTTGAAGCAGGTTGCACTGTCAAATTTAAGAATTTAGCTACACGTAGTTGGATGAAGCTATCTGAACTTCCTCCATCGATTAACGCATAAAGTTCCACGCCATTTATCTTTGCCTTTACTCAAATCGTGGCAGGGCCAGAGGAACCATGGAGTGGATTGTAAGACAGGTGGTGTTGGCGTACTTAGGACTCCAATTGTTGTAATTCATCTTCATTATTTTCCAATGAAAGTAGGTCTCCCCATGAGACTCATCTCCCTCGTTCTCCTCCAGCTGATAGAGCATAAATTTCTTCTTGGGACACTTATGTTGTGGAGTAAATTTATCCTCGCACCAAAAACACAAACCGTTTTCTCTTCTTATCTGTTGTTTCGCCATCGTCAATCACTTGACGGCGAGTTGAATTGCTAGGAGGCATTTGAATTGGTGTAGGCAATAAGGGTGGTAAGTTTGTGTGGTGGTAAACAAGCTGTGGAGGAATAAAGTTGTTGCTATTGAAAAAAAATCAACACCAGCAAGTAAACTATGACCAAGTATTCCATTTTTTTTATTATTCTTTATTAATTACTGAGTCTTTAGTATTTGATAGTGTACGTGGTTAGTGAGTTTATTTTAGCATAGAAATAAGTGGAGGAAATGAGTGGTGTATGGTTAAATCATTATGTTAAGTATTGAATAAACATCTCTCTCAATTAGAAAGTTTGTGTATATAAAGACAACAATTTCCTTCTCGCTGGTTTTTTATTTCAACAATTTCGTATCAAGAGCAGATCGCTTCGGAGCCTGTGGTGAGCATTTTATTGCTAGGATGGGTGATCTTCAAATTATTGGGGGAGTTAAGAAACTTAACAACCAAAAGTGAAGATGAATGGGATGTTGAGGTGTTATTTGCTTAGAAGAAGAAGAGTTAGCTTTCAAAGTAACAATGTTAGAACATGTTGATTATGAGAAAGATTGGATCATTGAGTCAGGATGTTCAAATCATATGACGAGTGACAAAGAGAAGCTGCAGAACCTATGAGAGTATAAGGGAAGTCGGGTGGTTGTGACAGTGAACAACTCGAAGCTACCTATAGCTCACATTGGTAATACGGTAGTTTGTCCTCAACATGGTGATACCGAGGTGCAACTTCAAAATGTTTACCATGTCCTCGGAATGAGAAAAATCTTCTCTCGGTCACATAGTTAACTTCTTATGGCCATTTTGTTCTCCTTGGTCCACAAGATGTGAAGGTTTATCGAGACCTGAAGATTATAGAAGATCTAGTAATGAAAGGACAAAGGTTGGAGTCGGTTTACGTAATGTCTGCAGAAATCGTATATGTAGACAAAATAAGAAGGAATGTAATGATGAAGAGATGTAATGATAGTTATTCCAAATTAGATGTAATGATTGAGAGATCGATGTTGAAGGGCCTTCCACAACTTGAAGTGAGAAAAGGCACAGTATATGCAGGCTGTCAATATGGAAAAGCGCACCAGTTGCCGTACAAAGAGTCCAAATTTAAAGCAAAGGAACCGTTAGAGTTGGTTCACTTTCATGTGTTTGGACCAGTTAAACAAGCTTCCATTAGTGGGAGGAAATACTTGGTGACTTTCATTGATGACTTCTCAAGGTATGTGTCGATTTACTTCATGAAGGAAAAATCTGAAACTCTTTCAAAGTTCAAAGAGTTTAAGGAGGCAACATAAGTTGGCAAAGAAATTCATTGTCTACGTAGTGACAATGAAGGAGAATATGCGTCAGACGAATTTTGCAATTTTCTTCAAGAATGTCGAATACGCCATCAGTGTACATGTGCTAGCATTCCACAACAAAACAGTGTGGCAGAAAGAAAGAATAGGCATCTAGCAGAAATTTGTCAAAGCATGCTTCACGCAAAGAATGTACCAGGACACTTCTGGGCAGAAGCAATGAGGAAAACTGCATTTGTCATCAATAGGCTTCCTCAACAAAGGTTGTGTTTTATTTCCCCTTTTGAAAAATTGTGGAACATTAAACCTTCTATTAGTTATCTCAGAGGTTTTAGATGTATTTGTTGTGTATTTGTACCTAGTCATTTACGTAGCAAAATGGATATGAAAGCTGTTAGATGTATTTTTATAGGATATGGCAGTCAAAGAAAAGGATGGAGATGTTGTGACCCTACTACCGAAAAGTGTTACACGTCTTGAAATCTGCTGTTTGATGAAGCTTCTTCATGGTGGTCCCTAGACAAGAAAGTCCTATCAGACTCAAATGTTTTTAAAGACATGATACAATCTTCTCAAATTTAGTTGAGTTTAGATGAAGCTAAAGATGTAGATAACAAAGACAACATTGAAGAAGGTGTAGCTAAAAGTCCTTGGCAAAATCGTATATATCAACAAGCAAGCAATGAAGATGAGTTTAGTGGACTAGAAGCACGAACTGCACTAAGAAGGTCAACAAGAATTAGAAAGCCAAATCTAAAATATGCCAATGCTGCCGTAGTAGAAGAAGCTGATGCAAAAGAACCAAAAACTTTCGAGGAAACTTTTCAACATCCAAAATGGATTAAAGCTATCGAAGAAGAAATGGTCGCGCTAGATAAAAATCAGACATGAGAGCTTGTGCCAAAGCCAAAATATGTTAAACCTATTTCTTGTAAATGGGCGTACAAGATAAAACGTCGCACAAATGGATCAATAGAGAGACACAAAGCTCGTCTAGTAGCTCGAGGGTTCTCTCAACAATATGGACTAGACTATGATGAAACATTTAGTCCAGTTGCAAAGCTTACAACTGTACGAGCCCTATTAGCACTTGCAGCTTCCAAAAATTAGAATTTATGGCATATGGATGTGAAAGCATTTTTGCATAGGGAGCTAGATCGGGAGATCTATATGGATCAGCCAATGGGTTTTCAGAGTCAAGATCATCCTGAGTATGTGTGTAAGCTATGGAAGGCACTTTATAGGTTAAAACAAGCACCAAGGACTTGGTATGGTAAGATTGTTGAATTCCTTACTCAGTGGTTATTTGGTAACAAGTACGTATGTTATCTTGTTCATTAAAGCTAAAAGAGATAAATTAGTTATCGTGCTAGTATATGTGGATGATTTAATCATCACAAAAGATTGTGAAGAAGAAATTTTTCGAACCAAGGAGAATTTATCAGTTCGATTTCAAATGAAAGAACTTAGACAACTCAAGCATTTTCTTAGTATAGAGGTTGATCATACTCCGGAAGGAATATTCTTCCATCAACAAAAGTATTCCAAATATTTGCTGAAAAAGTTTGGAATGCTTAAGTGCAAGCCAATCTCGACACTAGTGAGGCCAAATTCCAAAATATGTGCTCATGAAGGGAAATTTTAAGAAGATGTTACAATGTACCGACAATTGGTGGGGACTCTTATCTACTTAACTTTAACAAGACCCGATATTTGCTTTCTAGTTAGTGTGATGAGTCGTTACATGCAAAATCCAAAGAAACCTCATTTGAAAGCAGTACGTCGAATTTTGAGATATGTGAAGAGTACGCTTAACCATGGTATTATGTACAAGAGAGGTGGGGAGTGTAAATTAGTTGGCTATTGTGATTCTGACTATGTAGGTGACCATGATACTCGACGCTCAACTACCGGATATGTTTTCATGCTTGATTCAGGAGTAGTTTCTTGGTGTAGCAAAAGATAACCAACACTGTCTTTGTCAATCACTGAAGCGGAGTATCGAGCAATAACGATGACAGCTCAAGAGAGTACTTGGCTTATGCAATTGTTACAAAACTTGCATCAACCAGTGAAGTATCCAATTCCACTATATTGTGATAAATTGTCTGCAATACGCTTGGCAAGAGAATCCAGTTTTTCACGCAAGAACTGAGCATGTGGAAGTGCATTACCACTTTATCCAAGAGAAAGTCTTGGAAGAGGAAATTGAGTTGAAGCATGTCAGAACAGAAAATCAAGTTGCAGATTTACTTGAAAAAAGCTTGAGCAGCAACAAATTTCAAAGTTTCTATCATCAGCTTGGCGTGACAAATAAAGTTGAATCTAATGTTGAGGGGGAGTGTTAGAGAAAAATCAACACCAACACGTAAACTCTGACCAAGTATTGCATTTTTTTCATTGTTTATTAATTACCGAGTCTTTAGTATTTGATAGTGTATGTGGTTAGTAAGTTTATTTTAGCAGAAATAAGTGGAGGAAATGAGTGGTGTATGGTTAAATCATTAGCCTATATAAAGGCAACGTTAAGTATTGGATAAACATCTCTCTCAATCAGAAAGTTTGTGTATATAAAGACAACAATTTCCTTCTCGCTGTTTTTTTATTTCAACAGTTGCTAGTGTGGTGTGCAATAAGCTTGTGGCCCTGGGGTGATCTTCGTGCTCGAGATGCATTTATACTCATACAATATGGGCAAGCTGATAACTCGTATCAGTGAAGGAGGGCACTATGCCTTGACCTCCCGTCGAATATCGTCACATAGGCCACCAATAAAACAATATTTCAACGCCTCAGGTGGTTCGATTTTAGCATGATTTGCAAGAGCAACAAAATTTGTGTAATACTCTGTGACAGACCCATTTTGAGTGAGTTTGAACAGCAATTCCCTTGGATTCAGATAGAGATGGGTCAAATTTGATCTGTACTGCTCATTTTAACTGATTCCATGAACGAAATTGGGCAGTTCTTTGGGACATTTGAAACCACGATATAGCCATCCTTGTCATGTGTATCATTGCAATGCTTATTTGTTCCTCCTCTAGTATGTGACAGAAATTGAAATATTAATCCAAGGCAAATATCTAGTTCAAAGCATCGTGCCCATCAAATTTGAGAAGATCAACTTGCACCATTCTGAACTGTTGTGGATGATGCTGATGGTTGTCATAATCAGTGTTTGAGGTCACGCCATGTGGGTTTTTTATTTTAGCAATTCCAGTATCGAGTGTTGAATTACATCAATTTTGAGTTCATTTGATTCTATGGCACGGGCACGTTTGACTCGTTGCTTTTCTTTGGATTCTTCAAGAAGCTGGAATAATATTTTGATGTCAACCTCCATTCCCTTCATCATGGTATTTTCGACAATGGACATTTGAATATTTAGTTGGACACTCATTCTTAACTTATAAGTTATAACAAGTTAATATTTAGTACTTGAATGCAATTGTTTAAAAAAATAATAATATTATAAACTAAGATGATTCTCAGTAAATAGAAGAACTTCTATTTGAACTAGTCAAAAGCGATCAATGACTAAAACATAACTAAAAGTGATAAAAATCATATTATATTGACAATTTTGTAGTGTTGATGAAAAAGAAATAAAAAGTTTTTTTTTTTTTTCACCAAGATTCTAGATCTTTTATTCTACAACTTTATCTTTTATCAATGATACTTTCTTTTTTATCATTTACTCTCATTAGAGAATTTAATGTTCTCGTTTCTTTTAGTCTAGTTCAAGTTATACTCTCATTTATAATTAATAACGTCTTAATTTCAAATTTTATGGTTTTCCGTTAAGCATTCCTTCTACTCAAACTTATTTATAAAAACATCTTAAAATTTTAGAACATTGTTTTCTCGTGTTCATAATTGCAAGTTCGTACTTTAGTAGGTCTAATATACCTTTAATTTTTTTCTTTTAAATATGATGAGTAAATTATTCTTTATTATGTGTTTAAAATAATGAAATATATTACACAAAGATAATCATAATAATGTTTTTATTGAAGTCTATTTGTATTTAGATATATTTATCTTTAATTCTTAAAATTTAATATATTCTAATTAAAAATTATGTTTAATTGGTAGTCTAAATAAAAATAAATCCAAAGTAATTTTTGATGGGAAGTGTCAAAAATGTAACGATGACCATAATACAGCCACTAGTACAATACTTTTAACTCAAATGACATCGACTAGTATGTCGAATACAAGTCTTGTTTTAACACAAATAGGATTTACTAGGATGGAACAAATTTCATTATTAAATCCTACTACTAGGCTTGAAACTTTGATACTTAGAAATTAAAACCATCGATCACGCCTTGCAAATTTGATGCTTAGGAATTAAAACCATGAGACCTTGATAATGAGATATAACCATGGATAAATAATCGAAATCTTGAACTAAATCGATTAGGCATGGAAAAATATTTTTTTATGTGTTTGTGAAAGGAATTTAGAGCATGAAAGTGTTAGCACATGGATTAACTAGTTCTTTAGGGTTTCTTAGTTAACAAATAGATGATAATAGTTTTAAAATGATATCACAACAAATAACCACGATGTAAAATCCCTTAGTCCAAACAATTAATGATAATTTTTGATGTGGAAAGGCCATGAAGAATTGTGAGAGTGTCAAACTCAGCTCAGGAGAGCCAAGGAAGAACTGCAGCCTGCTGGTAGATGCATTGACAAATCACAAGTTGGAAAATACTACGTTCACTTCAACACGTAACCAAGGTTCGTGTGAGAGTAAAGGAGGAGTTTGATGAGCCAGTGAAGTAGAATTTGGATGTAAAATGGTCAATAGCCGTAGTTCGAAGTGTGTAATAGGTACAATGTTTTCCTGTATGTAACCGTGGATTGGTTGGGTGGTAGGCTTAGTTTTGGAAGAAGTTGGTGATTTGGTGAGGGGATAGTATGTTTGAGGTTGCTCGGCAGTAAACTTTGTTTGCATTGGTGGACTTTTAAATGTCTACAGGTAAATATCCCTGAAATATTCTATCTAATTCAATTTATGTTTTGTTATTCAAAATATAATAATTTTAAATTACTAATTGATGAAATGATTCAAGTTAAAAATATCATCCCTAAATGAGATTATTTACAACCATTGAACATAATCAACAACTAAATAATTTTAATAATACTCATAAGGAAAATCCTTATATTGTAGGGAGAGAGGACAAGATGTGAATAAAGTGTTTCATCAAATGAGAAATCATTTAATAAGAGGTTTAGAAAGAAATAATGGAATAATCAAACTTCCATGAATTTAAATAATTTACAAATGAATCAAGTGGCGGAACATGTGAAAAATTAACAAGATTTGGAAATGGGGTACCTTATTCAGCCTATTTTTCATCCCTATTGGTGTTGAGAGCCGAACTACCAAGGGTACTTAAGATTCCTAAGTTTTATAAGGGTAAATGAGAGAATCAACAATTGAGAACATATATAACTCAATAATAAAAGGAATGTGGAGATATGACATTAATTTTTTTTTTTTTAAAAATGAAATATTTTCGAGTTCATTAACAAAAATGCTTTTAAATGGTTTACAACTTCATGCCACCAAATTCTTTTAGGTGATTTACAACTTCACTACCAAATTCAATTTATTACTGCAGTCAATAGGAAAGGAACTTCCATGAGCAATTGTTAGGAGAGAAACTTGATTGTGTCTTATTATGTAAATCAATTTAGACAATTAAAATCAAGGTGTTTTACCTAAATTCCTAAACATGAGTTGGTTCATATCATATGGTAGAAACAAGATTAAAATTTTCAATAGGAAATACACTACTGAACCTACCCTTAAGAGATATGGTTCAATTGATGAATTAAGTCAGATTAATTGAACAAATAAAATATTAGAAAGAAAATATAAAAAAATTGATAGAGAAAATAACATATTTAGAAGTCTTGATTAACAGCAAAGAATAATGAAATGGATTGAGAATAAAGGTATGCTTTATGTAAGTAATGATGTGAATATTGCACCATATTTGTGTGTAAAATTTCATCAAGAAGTTAAAGATGAAATGGTTAGTCAAATTTTGATGTAGCAAAAAAGTAATAATTTTAATCCAAATAACTCCGAGTTATATTCGCCTTAAATTCATTTTTTTCTTTTTTTTTAAATTTATATTCAAATTCAGGATTAACAATTATAAATTATAGTCACCCTCATAAAATATTTGTAAAAAGTGTAAATTATTAACACAATTATACCGAATCATCTTTAAAACACTCGAAACGATAACTACTGTATGCACACCTACAGTTATAATCATCCTTAAAACACTCGAAACGATAATTACTGTGCGCACACCTGTAGTGGAAAATTAAAACTCAGACAGAAACAGCTGTACGCAAAATCGTCATTAAAAATCATACAAATGATCCCTAAAAGTTAACCTTTATTTACTGCGGAGAAAGAAAAAACACGTCCAACGATGAATCCTTTAAAGAAAGAAGACGCTGAGATTGAATCAAAAACAAAAAAATACCTTCTTACTTTGTTTGCATACTTTCAGTGACGTTTTTTTAACTGTTGTCCTTTGTTTACTTTTAACTATAGTTATACTTGAATCGTTCCATACTGTTCTTACATGTCCTTATTTTGCATGTTTGGGCCACACTTTAATTACGACCACAGGCACGGATAGATATTTTTCTTGTCATTGCTTTATAAATGACAGCTTGGAACACACACTTATCACTATCTGGAACGTTCGAAGTTATCGACTGAAGGTGTTGTTCAGGCAAATTAAGATCATGGAAGGGTTCTCCAACGTATCAGGGACTTCAATTTTGGTACCATCAGTTCAAGAGTTGGCTAAGAAGAATTTGGCTACCGTTCCTCAAAGATACGTTCAACCTCAACGTGAAGAAGAAATGGTGCTCATCTCTCAAGAACCTAATGCTACCCTTCAGATTCCAGTTATTGACATGCAGAGATTGCTTTCTCAGGAGTATGGGAATTCAGAATTGGATAAGCTTCACCTTGCTTGCAAGGAATGGGGATTCTTCCAGGTCTCTTTTATTTCCTCATTTTTTTTTTAATTTCTTAATTTGTATTACGTGATTATTTTCTTGATTATGTAATTTTTCATTTTCATACTTATTTTCTTATATTTTCTAAAATTGAGTTACAGATAAACCTATGTACCAACCCGATCCTGGTTCTTTAGAGAATAGACATGGGAATTGAGACATGAATAGATAGAAAAATAAGTAAATTTGTTATGAATTAAAAATACCAAATTTATTAGAATTTCAATTTTTTACAGCTGATAAGCCATGGAATAAGCTCATCGTCGCTGGACAAAGTTTAGGTTGTTTTATTATTCTCTATTTATTATTCAATTTATTTGTAGCAGATGGATCTGCTCAAAGATGATGAACTGATTAAATTTTGTTCAGCTTAATAAACTACAGAAACAGTTCTAGCAAAAAAAGAAAAAAACCACTTACAAGAACTGAAAACCAGGGCACAAATATTGTATAATAATTATGGCATGGTTAATCGAAATTCAAGAGTTTTCAAACTTCACATGGATGACACTGGCTAGTTGTTTCACCATCTAAACACCTTAATACTCTTAAGTATACTTTTGTCCTCTACTTTTTGACCTAAACTTTAGTTACAACTTACTAACAAAAATCCATTAATTTTAAACAATTAATTGATTTGAATTTTAATACCTTTTCTAGGTTATAAACCATGGCGTGATCTCTTCTTTGGTGGAGAAAGTAAAGTTGGAGATTAAGGAATTCTTTAACCTTCCAATGTCAGAGAAAAAAAAGTTTTGGCAGAGTTCACAGCATATGGAGGGTTTTGGACAATTATTTGTTGTGAGTGAAGACCAAAAACTTGACTGGAATGATATCTTCTTTATGAACACCCTTCCTACCAAATCCAGAATGCCTCACTTATTTCCACAACTCTCTCTTCCTCTCAGGTTCTATTTTTATATTTGCTCACACTTTTTGTCTATGTGTTAATATAAGTATTTTTCTTGGTTAGAATGATAATAATATAAGAGTAATATTATGTTAACACTGTTTGGAATTAACTTTTATTTGATAACGGGATACTTTCGTCCATTCGTCGGATGTGGCAAGGAATTTTTCGTCTTATTGGCATTTGAACCGCTCATTTTCAATTTAAAGCAAAATTTGAAAAAGTGTTGGGTTCAAATGAAAACAAACTCTTAAACTTTGGGTTGTTGTGTGAATAAACAAGGAGAACGGTTACATGTTGGTGGGGTGGGTGAACAAAAAAGGGTTTGGTACCGAGAGCGGCAATAGAACCATGTTTGAGAGAAGAATGTAGTAGTGAAGGAAATAGGGTTTTAGACTGAGGACACACATCTCCAACTTACCCACATGACCATGATTTGCAGTTTACAAAATTCTGTTACTAGTTATTTATTTCACCAAAAATGTGTTTTAAAAACTTCCTTAGTTGATTATTTTCATTCTAAAACTCAATAAGTGAAATATTTCTGGTTACTAGTGATTAATTACTTGGACACCTTGATCAAGTTTTAATAAGTGACATATACAATCTCACTTTACCGACATCAACATTTAGTGTAGTTCCAAATCTTCCTCCACTCATCTTCTAACATCTTTTCCCCTCCAAAGTATGCTTACAAACTCATTTAATTCCTTAGCATTATAGATTTTTTTGTAACAAGAACTTCAACTCTATGGTTACCAGTGCTCATTTATTTCACAACATGTGATGTGGGGTTGGTAACTATCACCAACATCCCCACCTTTCCCACATGAGCATTATTTGCAATTCACAATCTTTAGCCATTGCTAACTTATTTTCCCAAAAAATTGTTTTAAAAACTTCCTTAGTTGATTTATTTGGTTCTAAAACTCAATAACATAAGTGAAATATCCCTGATTACTAGTGATCAATTACTTATACACCTTGAATCAAGTTTTGGCAACTAACACATACAATCCCACTTTACCAACATCAACATTTAGGACAGTTCCAGATCTTCTTCCAGTCCTCTTCTAACATCTTTTCCCATTCAAAGTGTGCTTACAAACTCACTTAATTCCTTGACATTGTAGATTTTCTTGTAACAAGAACTTCAACTATGTGGTTATCAGTGATCATTTACTTGAGAACTTGTGATGTGGGGTTGGTAACCATCACCTGAATTCCCATGCTAGGCAACCAATGACACATGCTTTCTAATGGAAGAAGGCCAAGGCAAGGTCCTACCATAAGAACAATGGCCAGACAAATAGAAGAACAATGGGAGTCAGAGACACATGTTCAACCCAAGATGCTGAAAATTTGGACTCTATGTTGTTTGTAAGGTTGTATAAATACATTGTATTATAAAATTGCATCCATTTTAGGGTAGAATAAAAGTCAAACTAGGATTAGGAGGTTGACTTAAGCATGCTAGGGTTAGGGTTTAGCACGCCTAGCTACATCATTCACGTGTCAACATTTCATTAGTTGGTCAAGAAGCTTGTGGCACAAGGCAAGTAGTACATGTGTCATTCCCTCATTAGAGAGCATGGAAGTTTGTGACTCAAGCTAGGGTATGAGGCATGTTCAAGAAGCTAGGGTTAGGGTTTGTAACTTCTTGAACACGTTAGGGTTAGAGGCTTCCGTTGCAAGCTTCTTCCTCTCTTACAACTATAAATAGAGGTGTACGGCATTGTAAAATTAAGCTTGAATCATATAGCGAAATGTTGTAGAATCTTCTCTCTAACTTCATTATTTAAGCTCTTCTTTGTTAGCTCTTCTAGAGCTTAACCAAGATTCCATTGATAGTTGGCCCAACCTCTATTAAATCCTTGTTCTCCTTATAAAAGTGAAAACGAATTTATAATCTAACCAATTCAACCCAAACAACACATAACCATAAAAAATATAACTAAATTATTACGAACTGTCAAGTACTCAGACATCCTTTTCCCATCAAACCTACACACACCGTCCCACACTTCCATGTATTTAATAACCATCAAACCATAATCATACCTGCAAAACATCACACACCTTTACCAAGACAGACAAAAACTTCAATACATTGTGTGACAACATTGACTAATATGTTAACACTATACAATTTTATGTCTCAACCTAAGTTGCAAATTAAATACAACATACATGTTACTATCTTTAAATCTTACACATTTGAATAACAAAAGAAGTCTTTGTAGGAACAGTTGGCTTCAGAAAGGGGGTTGAATGGAGTCTGAACTCAATTTGCTATAAATAGAAACCACCAACCAAGGCAAAATACATAAGCACAGATAAAGCAATTTTATACTGGTTCACCCTAATCTCTTGGGCTACGTCCAGTTCTCCCTTAAACAAACTGTTCAAGAGGTTTCACTATCTAGCAAATAGTTAAAACGAGTACACAAACCTTTCTAGGTTATCACGACTACACAAACCTCTCCAGGTTATACCAGTCCCAATCTCTCTATGAGATTAAGACCACTAAAGAATTAAAGAAACACTCTCAAAAGAGAGAACAATGAAAGCTCACAAGGGTTTATTTCACAATGATGAAGAATTACAAAATGGTTTCACACAATTCAAAACTCTAGATGCTCTCAATAGCAAATTGACAATAAACACTCAATATATTTTCTTCAATGTATTATATGATGTATTTCTCTTTTGCTTCTTCTTGTTGTTAAACTTGAAATTGTTCCTCTATATATAGCTTTTTAAAAACTAGCTGTTGGGATGCTTGAATAAAGCAATCTTGACTTTCAGATGTATGGAGCTCAAATTGGAATATTTCTCTAATTTTCATACTGCATTAAACTTGATTAAGTCTGTATCAGAAATAATTTGAAATAACATAGAAAAATTATATTTTGGATACTCATCAATAATTTGAATAATTTTCCTTCTGAACAAATTTGAACATTAAAGCACAATATGATATAAAATTAATTAATCACATTTAAATACTCCATAATAATTTGAATAATTTCCATTATGAACAAATTTGAACGTTAAAGCACATCATGCTATAAAATCAATTTAAATCAGATCAATAACATAAAAGTAAATAATAGAAAACTTATCTCATTTTCAAGCCATCTCTCTTTAAACTTGGAAACTCCTAAACACAAAACCAATTGATGTCAACCTTTTGGACCATGGAAACAATCCACACCATCACAAAACACTTCCACAAAAATGCAACCCACCCATTTTTACACAAAAAATAGACCCACCAAAACAAAATAACATCACTCACCACTCACTAAACCAGAACCAAAACCAAAACACATTCATCACACATTCAAAACCAAACGGTTAAACCAAACCCTAAACTCTTCCTATCACCAAAAGGCTATCATCCTTCTCCATCACACATTTAGAACCAAAACCAAAAAAAAAAAATAGACACCATCACCACCCATTTCTGTAACAAAAACAAGACCAAACACACCTAAACCTTTTATGTCACTATGGAAACGATACCACCATCACTACCATTCGAAAGCCTAAAGATGCATTCAAAACGAAAACACAACCCACCCTTCTCGCCACTATATACTCAAGACACCAAAAGACAAAAAAAATGCAAACATTGAAATCCTAAACCTCTCACACAAATCATTTTTCAACAAAAAACTAAGCAATAAAGCGACCAAAAAAGCTTTCTTTTTTATCATAAACCCATAAAAGATGAACCTTTAGTCGACAATGCATAAACACTTTAGCACTGAATCAAACACAGTATCAAACGCACCTAAACCTCTCACCAGGACGAACCTTGACACTGGCGAACGAAGACGGAAAAACCTCAACACAACTACAATAGAGGTACGAAGACCACCACAATGATGACACTGAAGAATGAGAAGAAGAACAATAACCGCCTAACTCTGAAATGAATGTCAAACTCTTCTTTTTCTCATTTGAATAGCATTGTCCAAAATGTTCTCTCACAATAAAATAATATTATTTTTGACATGTTAGCAATATCAAATAAAGATAAGGCTACATCAATATTCAAGATAATACTACTCATAATATAGAGCATTCAAAGCATTGAAGTCTCTGACAATTTTGTTTGTTGATTATAATTGGAATGTATTTATGTGGTCGGGGGTCTTGGTTTTGTGATAATGGTTCCGTGAGGATATTGGTTTGGTGGTAATAAGACCAGAGAGAAAAGGTGATTGCAAAAACTTAAAAACAGTCTGAAATTAAAGTTTAATTATATTTTATTTCTTAAAATTTGAAATGAATCTAATTGTAATATTTCAAATTTAAAAGTGAAATATTTTAATCTCTTAATTTAAAAAAATACGTTTTAATTCCTGAACATTAAATCATAGATATTAAGATATGTTTATGAAAATAATCTTTAATCTCTAAAGTGTATATTTAAGTAACCCTAGTTTTTAATGTTTGGAGACTATGATGACTTTTTTTAAGTTCTGTAAACTTAAACTGCATTTTCTGTAAAATACAGAATCAAACCTAAAACTAAAGTACATGTGTTTATTGATAACTTAAAATTTTCAAAGTGTAAAAATAAATTGTTTATGTTTGAAATTTAATGAAGGACAACAGAAAAAAAATTGAAACATTTTTATAATTGGAGGATAAAAATGTGAAATAAATATTTTAGAGCAAAATTCACTGAGGAGTGTTAAGAGAAGAAAATGATACTTCAATTAAAGAAGAACATGTAAAAATATTATATTATTTTCTAAACATAAGCATATATGTAGAAGAAAACATAAGCATTACATTAGTGATTCTTGTAGTAGAACCTGAAGAAAATCAAAATCAAAATTGTTTAAACGTGATGTAAGATTAAAAATATTATGAAATAAATTGATTAATGTTTTACAGCTCTGAATTAATATAAAATAAGTAATCATTTAAGTCATATAAAAATTCGATGTTACAGCCCGGTTGCTCTTTGTTATGCAGAGACACTCTGGAGCTATACTCACAGAAAATGAAAGATCTAGCCATGATCATAATAGGGCAAATGGGAAAAGCTTTGGAGATAGAAGAAAGGGAAATGAGAGAATTATTTGAAGATGGGATACAAAGGATGAGGATGAACTATTACCCTCCTTTTCCTGAACCAGAAAAAGTCATTGGTCTCACAAATCATTCAGATGCTTCAGCTCTAACCATCCTCTTACAACTCAATCAAGTAGAAGGGCTGCAGATAAGAAAAGATGGCATGTGGATTCCTGTTAAGCCCTTGCCTGATGCCTTTGTTATCAATGTTGGTGACATGATGGAGGTAAATTTTAATTTTTTTTTCAGTTTTAAATGACTAAATTCTTCCAAACACCTTTTTCGTTTTTTTATAAAACTTTGATATTTTGGATTTTTATTTACTATAAAAAAAACGTACTTTTAAAATTTCAAGAGTCTTGTTCACCCTATAACTCAAATAGGATTCATTAATAATTGTTCTGGGTAAAGTTTTTAGGGTATGTTTTCGGGTAAATTGTATTTATAATCTTTTATTTAATTTTAATATTTCTTATATGCCTTTTATCTTTTAAAAAATACTTTTGTTTATTATAGGATAATTAAAATTAGTTTCTTAATATTAGTGTCCAAACTTATTTAATCAATTTAAAAAACTTTAATGTGAAAAAAAATATTATTTTTTTTATAAAAAAAGTGTGAAAAGTGTAATATAATTTTTAAAAGATACAACTGCTGAATGAATTAAGTTAGATAACTCTAAGTCAACGTTAGACTATGTAAATCAACCCTAATTAAAATAAATTAAGTTACTATCAGTCTAGTTAATATTAATCTTATTAATTTTTAGTTTTCATATTCTCTTAAGTTAGTATTAAGGATACTAGTTTTATTTATTTTATATTTATTTAAATAAGTATTGATTAGACCGATATTTATATTATATATCTTTAATATTTATTTAGATTAGTGTCATATGAATTTGTGTGTCTTCATGACTAGAAATAGTAAATTATTTTAATTTAAAGACCCAAATTTAAAGGAGACAAATCTCTTCACTCATAATTTTTCTTTCTTACTTTCTATTCAAAACTTTTCGCACTCATCTCCTTTATCTCATTCGCTTATGCTCATCTTTTTTATCCATAGTCATTTCCTTCACTCACACTCATCTCCTTGATCCACATCGATCTTATTTGATGTGAACCCATATGTTGGGATTCAAGAATGGACCGGTCTAGGATAGGAAATTGAATTTATTGGAAAATAGGATTTCAAGTAAAATGGGTGATAAAGATTAGCAACGCCACTTCCATGGAATAAGATAAGCCATAAAGACCCCACAAAAGAATGAAAAACCCTTGATAAGTCTAAGAATTGGTTCAGCCAAAAACCCAGGAAATTCACTCTCACCAATTTGTAAAATGTATCATTTGTCCTTCTCAAGAATAGACTGGTCTAGTATAGGAAATTGAATTGATTGGAAAGTAGGGTTTCAAGTAAAATAGGTGATAGAGATAAGCAGCGTCACTTCTATGGAATAAGATAAGCCATAAAAGGGAATGGAAAACCCTTGATAAGTCTAAGAGTTAGTTTAGCCAAGAACCCAGGAAATTCACTCTCACCAATTTGTAAAATGTATCATTTGTCCTTCTCAATTCCCGAAAATATTTAAATACAGATTTAGGTTATGTGTTTGTCTCATTTGAAAGTAAATAAAACAAAATCCTTGTTTTCCTTTCTCTTAATTCTCCAAGCCCATTATATATATAATCAGCCTAATATCCTCCATATGATTGACCTTCAATAATTAGGCTTTCAGCTGATGAGTCACCTTGTACTACAAAACTTCCTGGGTCTTCCTAAGATTTCCTCTAGTCATAGATCCATTTAAGTCTTGAATTGGATCTTGAACATTACTTTTCGCTACGTGGGCTTGGGCTTTCTCATTATGGGCCTCGTGGAGTTGGGCTTGAATGTCCACATCATTGCCTCCTTCTTAAAAAGCATTTGCCCTCAAATGTTGAAAATCATTTCCTACATCAAAAAGAGATAAATTAAATACATTAAAAGTTACACTTACTCCATACTCACCAAGTAGATCAACTTTATAAGCATTATCATTAATCCTCTCCAATACTTGAAAATGACCATCTCCTCTTGATTGGAGTTTGGACTTCCTTTGTTAAGGGAATCTCTCTTTCCTCATATGAACCCAAACCCAATCATCGGGTTTAAAAACAATTTTCTTTATTCCTTTATTAGCTTACTTGGCATAACTCTAATTTTTCTTTTCAATTTGTGCCTTCACACGATCATGCAACTTCTTCATATAATCAGCTTTACCCTGTGCATCCTTATGCTTAAAAACAAAAATATTAGGCATATATAATAAATCAAGCGATGTTAAAAGGATTAAATCTATACACAATTTCAAATGGTAAAAAATTAGTTCTGCTATGGACAACCCTATTATAAGCAAATTCTACATGAGGCAAACATTCTTCTCTAGACTTAAGATTTTTCTTTAAAATAGTCCTAAGCAAAGTGCCTAAAGTCCTTTTTAGTTTGTCCATCAGTTTGTGGATAACAAGTAGTAACGAAAAGTAATTTAGTACCAAGCTTACCCCGCAATGTCTTCCAAAATTGACTTAGAAACTTAGTTTCTCTGTCACTTATAATACTCTTAGGCACTCCATGAAGTCTCACAACGTCCCTAAAACATAAGTCAACTACATGAAAACCATCATCTGTCTTCTTGCAAGGTATGAAATGTGTCATTTTTTAAAACCTATCAACAACAACAAAAACATAATCCTTGCCTTTTTTTGTTCGGGGCAATCCTAAGACAAAGTCCATAAAAATGTCAATCCAAGGATCTTCAAGTATAGGCAAGGGCGTATGTAAACCATGTGACATCACTTTTGATTTTTCTTTTTTACAAACAATACAATGCTCACAAAATGCTCATGCAATGTTTCTAAAGCCTTTTGTACCCCCAAAATGTCCCATCAAACCACCTTCATGTGTCTCTCTTGCTAGTAAACCCCTTATGAAACATTTAGGCACACATAATCTTTTCTCTTTAAACAAGTAACCATTGTGCCTATAGTATCCATTTTGAGACACCTTTTCACAAGCAGTATCCATTTCAGAAAATTTAACATCATGCAAGTACATCTCCTCAAAGATTCAAGTCCAAAAACTTTAATTTCAAGAGTAAAAAGTAACGCATGTATTCTAGATAATGCATAAGCGGCAATGTCTCCTTTTCCATTTTTATGTTTGATAACATATGGAAATTGTTCAAGGAACTCAATCCACTTGACATGCCTTTTATTCAACTTACCTTGTCCTTTCAAATATTTAAGAGATTCATGGTCATTGTGAATTACAAATTCTATGGGCAAAAAATAATACTACCAAGTTTGCAATGCACACACTAAAGCATACAATTCATTGTCATAAGTGGGATAGTTTAGGACAACCCCATTCAATTTCTCAATAAAATAAGCAATTGGGTGTCCCTCCTGAATTAAAACAGCCCCAATGCCCACGTTAGATTCATCACATGCCATTTCAAAAGATTTTGAAAAATTTGGTAATGCAAGAATGGGATCATTAGTTAGCCTATGCTTATGGGCAAGAAAGACTTGCTCTTGTTTCTCTTCAAACTTAAATCCCACACATTTTTTAACTATCTCATTAAGAGGTGCAGCCAAGGTACTAAAATCTCTAACAAACCTCCTATAGAAACTAACTAAACCATGGAAACTTCTCACTTCACTCACAATTTTAGTTGTAGGCCACTCCTGAATGACCTTAATCTTTTCTCCATTCACTTGTACCCCTTTAGCACTTACAACAAATCCCAAAAATACAACATGGTCAGTGCAAAAGGTACATTTTTCAAGATTAGCAAATAATTGTTCTTTTCTATGCACATTAATGACAACACTGAATTATTCAACATGCAAATTAATATTAGTGCTATAAATCAAAATGTGATCAAAATATACCACAACAAACTTGCCTAAAAATTCCCTTAGGACATGGTTCATTAATCTCATAAAAGGTCTTGGGACATTAATTAGCCCAAAAGGAATCACCCGCTATTTATACAAACTATACTTAATCTTAAATGCAGTTTTCCACTCATTCCCTTCCCTTATCCTAATTTGATGGACTCTGATTTTTAAATCAATCTTAAAAAACACACAAGTACTATGTAACTCATCAAGGAGATCATCTAACATGTGAATATGATGTCTTTATTTGATTGTGATATTATTGAGAGCCCTGCAGTCTGTGCACATCCTTCAAGTCCCATTCTTTTTAGGCACCAATATCATGGGAACAACACATGAGCTCATACTCTCTTGAGTCTCTTGGGGATTGCTCTTGTAAGCTAGTCAATTAGGTAAAAAAACTCCAAGAATGAGATCAATGTGATGCTTAATTCCCCTAACGATGGTAGTCCATTCGGGAACACATATTATATATTTATGCAAAAGAAACTCAACACTAGTTGGAACAACATGCTCATTAGAGTTGTTTGCAATCAAAATATTATTTTTGCAATAGAACAAGTAAAGTGGCTTATTCTCCAGCAACACCTTCTTCACCTCACTCTCTCTCACCACACAACTTGTTTTGCTCTCAAGTGTTTCACTCTTGCTTCCTTGATTATGTATTTAACTCTTTTTCTTTCCATCATTTCTATGTATTTCACTCTTTTTCTTTCCATTCTTTTTATGTGATTCAATCTTTTCTCCTTTCTCTTGAATTCGTTTTTCTCTCAATTTTATTTGGTCCTCATAAACCTCTCTATGAAATAATGGTTCAAGAGTAATTTTCTTCCCATTGTGTATGAAAGAAATCTTATTTGTGAACCCATGAAAAATTGCCCTTATATCATATTGTCACAGTCTCACTAATAGGATATGACTTACCTCCATTGGAACCACATCACATAACACCTTGTTAGTATATTGTCCCATGGAAAGGCACACTTCCACTTGCTTATTCATAATCAAATCTCCATCTTCACTATGCCATTAAAGTTTGTATAGCCTAGGATGTTGCTTAGTCTCCAAATTTAATTTGGAAACTAGTCTAGAGCTAGCCACATTGGTACAACTTCCACTATCAATAATCAAGGAGCACAGTTTCAAATTGATATAACATTTGTTCTCTCTTTGGGATTGGTTTAAAGCTTGTAGTTGACTTCTCAACAACCTCCTAATCATGAATAAATTACCTTCCATTTCTTCCACCTCTACTACTTCCTCCTCATCTTCTTCACTAGCTAAAGATCACTAGTATAATGCCCTCTTCCCAAGCATCTAAAGCACTTTACATCCCCGATTTTAGTGGTTTTCTCATTGCAACTCTTTGGAACTTTTCCTTCCTTCTTGGACTTGTCCCTCTAACTTGTTGGGTTAAAGTTGGAAGAGCTTTTTCTTGCGATACTTTTTCTCTCGAGTTGTTGTTCAACCTAGGTGGCCTTATACAGCAAATCCTCCATCTCAACATATTCTTATAGCTCTACAATATCCCTTATATAACTGTACAAACCACTAAAAAATTGAGCCATAGTCACCTTAGTGTCTTCCTCAATTTTAGCTCTAATCATGATAACCTCCATGTCCTTGAAATACTCTTCAACACTCCTATTTCCTGGAGTCAGATTTTGAAGTTTAAGCTGCAAATCTCTATTGTAACTAGATGGAACATATCTTTTCCTCATGATACTTCTCATCTCATGCCAAGTGTCTACCATTGCTTCTTCATTTCTTCGTCTTTCCTTTTGACAGTTGTTCCACCAAATGAGTGCATAATCAGAAAATTCAGTTCTTAACATCCTAACTTTCTACTCCTCAGTGTAATTGTAACAAGAAAACAAACTTTCAATTTTGAGCTCCCACTCCAAGTATGCTTTTGGGTCCCATTTTCCCTTAAATGGTGGAATTTTAAGTTTCACTCCTTCCATTCTATTTTTTCATTGTTTACCATCATTATATCTTCTTTACCTCCTATTGTCTTCATGATTGTCTCTATTTGCCATTTAGCCCAACCTCTTGTGGAGTTCATCATTTTGTTGTCTTATTAATCTCTCCAAATATTGAGTTAAAGTTTGCATTTGTGATGTTGAAAGGTTGTTTTATGAAGAGAAATGAGTAGCACCTACACCTCACATACTTAAATTAAAATAAAATTGATCAGTAGTAACAAGTAATATATTCTTATTGCCTCTTCCTTGCGTCTTTAAACTTGGCACTCAAGTGTATGCACTCAGTTTAGACCTTTTTTTTATAATATAAATCTTTTACTTTTTTTCCACTCTTGCGTTCTCCTTGAGTTCTTAACTGAATCAACAAGACCTTTTGAAGAATTATCCATCCAATAAGAGTAATTCTCTAGCACAAAAAAAAAAATTATAAGGGCAACAAGCACAACGATGGGCTAAAGAAGAACACTTTGATGACAATTTTAATGACCTAACAAATATAGTCAACAATCCTCCACAATTGCAGTTAATATATCACTTCATAAGTACTTGAGTTTATGTTTTAATGAAATAAACCATTAAGTCACAATAATTTTTTTTTTTTTGTTTTTCTTTCAGACTTGACCTTCGCAATGGTTCAACCACTAACTAACAATGATATTGACAGTAAAGTTAAATAAAGGATTTTACCAATTTCTCCAAGCCAAACAATCCTAATCCTTGCCTTATAATTGGGCTCTGAAACCAAATGATGTGAAGCCATCTGTTGAGATTCAAGAATGGACCGATCTAGGATACGAAATTGAATTTATTAGAAAGTACGGTTACATGTAAAATGTGTGATAGGAATAAGCAGCAACACTCCCATGAAAGAAGATAAGTCGCATATATGCCATAAGAGAATGAAAAACCCTTGATAAGTCTAAGAGTTGGTTCAACTGAGAACCCAGGAGATTCACTCTCACCAGTTTGCAAAATGTATCATCTCTCCTTCTCACCTTCCGAAAACGTTAAATACAGATTTAGGTTATGATTTTGTCTCATTTGAAAGTAAATAAAATAAAATAAAATCCTTATTAGCCCTTCTCTTAGTTCTCTAAGCCCAATAGATATGTAATGAGCCTAGTCTCTTCCATATGATTGTCCTTCAATAGTTGGGCCTTCAACAGAAAGGTCACCACTGCAAAGCTTTTTGGGTCTTCCTAAGCTTTACTCTAGTCATGGGCCCACTTAAGTCTTGAATTAGATCTTGAACTTCATTTTTCGCTTCGTGGGCTTGAGCTTTCTCATCATGAGCCTCATGGAGTTGGGCTTGAATGTCCACATGATTATTCATCCACATCTATCTCTTTTATTCACACTTATTTCTTTCATTGACACTCATCTCCCTCGTTCATACTCATCCTCTTTATCCACACACATCTCCTTTATCCACATTATTTCTCATTTTTTTTCTATTTTTTCTTTGTATTTTATTTTGTTGAAGATGAACACGTTGTAAGAAGTTTTTTTTTTTTTAACTATTATTGTTAGTGTTAGTTAAACTAACATAAATTAAATTAATGTTAAAAATAGATTTTGTTTAAGTTTAAAATAAAAACATATTATGGTCAACTTGACTGACACTAATTGTTTTAATTAATAGTCAATTTAAAAATTACTTATGATTTAGAATCAGATTTTATATAGGCTAAACCAGCTCTAATCACATTTGTTTTAAAAGTCAACCTCACTAACTTAGCTTTTATACTTTCTGTCCCTTGTTTATGTGAACCAAAACTAACGGTAGTTTTTAATTAACATCGACTTTCTTTATTTGTTATTGCAATTTTAAAAGTTTTATTCATTTTTATTTTTAAAAAATAGTGATTGTTTTTAATTTGAACCATTTTTTTACCGATTCAAGATGTGAAACCCATGTATATATATGCATGAAAATTACGAAGTTCAACTGTTCTTTGGAAAATAATCTCAAACAAAGAAAAAAGTTATTCTATAATTATAGAGGAGTTATTGTTTCTCTTTTATTATATGGTCAATCAAATTTACTTTCAAATTTTCAATTTTGAATGTTTTACATGATATAGATTATTACAAACGGAACATATCGGAGCATTGAGCATCGAGCAACAGTGAACTCTGAGAAGGAAAGATTTTCATTAGCAACATTCTATAGCCCTAGAGAAGATGCTGTCATAGGTCCTTGGCCATGCTTTATCACTGAACAAACACCACCACAGTTCAGAAGTACTAAAGTAAATCAGTATTTTAAAGACTTTTTTTCTCGGAAACTTGAAGGAAAGTCTCACAGAGATGCCATGAGAATAAAACATCCTAATTGAAATCATTAAAATTAGGACAAAAACGTATTTACACCAGTTATAAGTGTGGTATGCACAATAGAAAGTTAGACTAAGATATATTTTTATCTAATGATGATCCGAATAAGTTTATGTAATGAATGTGTGTAGTTATATCATTGGATCTTTATTTTGTGTCTCAATTTTTGTTCCTTTAATAATTTCTTGTTATGTCATATATGATAACATTAACTTTTTTAATTATATTATTTAGTGTTGATAATAACGTAAAAAAAATTATTAAAAGGATGAAAAAAATACGTGATTTTAATCAACAGTGATATATAATAATGATTTATAAAATTATCACGATGGACCATCCCATAATTTTGTGTTTATAAAATGATCAAATTTAATGAAAACATCAGTGAAGATAAACATCCGAATGTTGAAAAAATTTCAGAGAGGAGGAGGATCGGAAAAAAAATGACATATTTGAATGCCGTGAAAATTTTGATTTTAGGAGAAAAAGAAGATTTTTTTTTATTTAATTTCTAAGTGTATAAAAGATACTTTAATTGATAAATTTAACATTGAAATATGATATTTTCAAAGCCGAATTTGGTATTAAGGGGTAAAGTTAAAACTAATCCATATTAAATCTGATTATTTTCTTCTCTAAAAAGACTAAGTGTTAATAATAATGATAAAAAATTTCTACGGAAAGAAAAAGTATTAACGAAATGATTTAATTTATGGATAATTTATAGATAAATCAGGAAGACATATTTTAGATACATGAATTAGTGTTAAGAAATAGGAGTGTTGAAGGTTAACCTCTGAAGAACTTAATTATTTTGAAGATGAAGGATAAACATCAATATAAAGATAATATATACATTGAACAATGATAAGAAGTATTGAAGACTAGAGAAATTAATTATGTTACTAATACATTGTTGAAAATGTGTAAGAAAAAAAAGTATCTAAGAGAGATTATTTATTTGTCCTATCAAAATTTAGAAGTGTGGGCTGAGCGTTATTGTAAAGGAAAACGTTGCTTTGACAACCATAGCTGGCTGCCAATCTTTTGTCAACCGGTGATGTGGTCACTATTGCATACGTGGACAAGGACGAAACTAGGCTTTTCTTACTGAAGGACACAATGGGGTTTTTGCTACGTAAGGGCATAATTGGGTTTTTGGTAAGTAAAGTTAAAAAATTTCAAAAGTGAAAGGAGATGGTTGGCATTCGTGGGTTTAGGATTTCAAGGGGGTTCGTGCACGCGAGGGGTTGAGCAAGAGTGATTTTGTGCGAACAATCGACCGACGGTGGGAGATATTGGAATGTGGTTGCGGTTTGTGGAGTGTAGTCGAGTAGAGACGAAAGGTTGAAGATGTTGAAGCTGACCCGAGCGTGTTGACGAAATATTAGGTCTTGGATAGTGGGAGATGGAATAGAGGCAGGTATATATTGTTCCATTAGCTTTGGAACAATGTTTCATTATATTCGTTTTCTGTATGATTTGTGATTTGGATTTCGAGATTTTTTATTGGTATTGTTGTTTGGGGGTTTATTAGTGTGGTTAAGTCGAAGTTGAAATGATTTAATGATTGCGATTGGTTATGTGAGGAATGGGATTTGGTTTTTGGTTTAGGATATTGTTTTTTATTTGAGGGTTTAGGATTGTGTATTCGATTTAGGATTTTGGTCATTTTGTCATTGATTGGATAACTTGTTAGCACCAATGCTAAAGCATGTGATTCGATCAAGTCAATAAAGACCATAGCTTGCTGAAGTTCTGATGGATTGAATCTGGACTATGTTAGATCAATGTCCAGCACGTGAGTTGATGAAGACTACTTCATGAAGAATCTGTTGGAACCAACCTAGACCAGAATTGTTCAAGTGAATGACTTTGTGCCAACATGAAGATGGTTGGGTGTTTTGGTCTTGGTCCTTAGTTGGGTTTGTGTGTTGATGTTCGCTTAGTTCTTAATCATTAGTGGCATGGTTCATCATTCCTGGGGTGCTAAGAGATTCACAAATATTTTTATTAAAACTGGTTTTAAGAAAAATAGCCCAAACTGATTTTTGCTGAAAAAGTTTTTTCAATCAATTGAATTTTTAAAACAATCGATTGAATGTGACAGTTATTTCTGCTACTACTGGAATCTTTGACTGAGTCAACTAACGGTCAATTCAATTGATTGAATGGTTTGTTTAATTAATTGAACGAGTGACACCTAAGCTGTTTAAAATCATAATTGACTATAAAAAGGAATTGTCTCTATCATTTTAACAACTTTGACATTTTTGAAATATACTTTTGAGAATTCCTAAGCAATTATAAGCACCCCTTTTGTGCAAACGGTTTTCGAATTGATTTTCACACAAGAAATCATAAAGATCGTGAATCTTAAAGCACTTCTTGAGTGAGGATCAACTGCTTTGGTTCTGGACCAGAGCTAAGTCTTCCATACTTGATCTCAATCCATTTGTATTGCGTACAGTGTGGTTGATTGATTTGAACTGTATTTTGTTCTTGTTGTATTCAATTACTGGAGTGTAATTGGGCAGTGCAGTAGGTTTTTGTACTGGTGTAACACCAACTGAAGGGTTTAGTGTGGTGGGTTTACTGCTGGGAGTAGTAAGTACTGCGGGGAGTAGTTTGTAACTTGCTGGGAGCAAGGTGTAAAACTAATCTTGGATCATTTGAGTGGAAATCTTTGCTGGGTTGGCAAAGGACTGGACGTAGCCCTTGTGGAAGGGCGAACCGGGATAAAAAGTTTGTGTTCTTGCTTTTCTCCCTACTCTTCTTGATTGCTATTATTAAACTGTTGTTATCATCTGAATTGAGTAGATTAAAATCTAATCATCTTGTTGATTGTATTCTGATTCTTGAAGAGTTCAGTAAACTGTTTGATTGAATCTGTAATACTTCCGCTGTATACTCTGAACATCTGTTTACTGAATTTTTTACCGGACAGTCCAACCAATTTTTTACAATTGGCATCAGAGATAGGATCTTGAATCCTAGTCAAGATTTTGATCCATGGCCGAGAATAAGTTATCATTTGCTGAAGGTGCTTCTATTAATAGATCACCTATGTTTTCGGGTGTAAACTATCAATTTTGGAAAGTGAGAATGAAGATCTTCATTGAATCAATTGATAACGGCAACTGGAATGCCATAGTAAATGGTCCATTCATTCCTATGCATGTTGTTGATGGTGTGCATGTTGCAAAACCCTTTGATGAGTTGACTGATCTTGAAAATAAGAAGATGCAATATGATTGTGTTGCTTAGAATATAATAACTTCTGCATTAAATTTGGATGAATTCTTCAGGGTGTCACAATGTAGTTCCGCCAAAGAAATGTGGGACATTTTTGAAGTCACACATGAAGGAACCACGGATGTGAAGAGAGCACGCAAACCTGCGTTGATTCAAGAGTATGAATTATTCAGGATGCAACCGGGAGAGACAATAGCAGATGTCCAAAAGAGGTTTACGCAATAGTCAATCATCTAATTGGACTGGAGAAGCAGTTTGACAAATAAGAGCCCAATATGAACATTCTGAAGTGCTTGGACAGAAGCTGACAGCCTAAAGTCACAACAATTATAGAAACTAGAGACTTGACAACACTTACAACTGCATCACTATTTGGCAAACTGAGGGAACATGAACTGGAGATGATCAGGCTGAAAGAAATGGAAACAGTGGAGAAAAAGACCAAGAGCCTGACACTCAAAACTAGAACTGCTGTTCAGGAATCAACTGATGAAAGTTCAGGAGATTGCAGTAAATTTGAGAACCTCAATTTGTTGACAAGAAAGTTTCAGAAATTCATAAAGATGAAGAGCAGACTGAAGAATTAGCAAGGTAAAAGAGGTAAAAATAAACATGATTCTGGTTCTACTAAATTTTTGTGCTTTGGCTGTGGAAAATAGGGACACATGAAAGCTGAATGTCCAAGCATTGCAACCAAAGACAAAGCACCAGAAAAGAAGAATAATAAATCTGGAAAAACTAGCGTGCTTTTATAGCTTGGGAGGACAATGCTATATCGTCTAGTTGTTCTTCAGAAGAAGAGATTGAAGTCAATTCGTGTCTGATGGCTGGAAGAGATTCTGAAGTAAGTAGTACTGAATCCAGTACTTCATTTAATAGTACTAACTACAACACACTTCTTCATGCATTTCAAGAAACACATGAAGAAGCTAACAAGTTAGCTCTTTCCAATAGTAGATTGAAAGGTATGAACAACTGGCTGGAAAATAGAATTAACCAATTGGAGGATGAGTTGCTTAAAGCAAAACATGATTTTGAAAATTTAGAAAAGCAGTTAAATTCTGCACACTCCAGTAAACTTAACTCTAGCAAACCAGTTTGAAAACGTATTAGGCTGAGTTCAAGAGGGGGGGTGAATTGAACTTTGAAAACTTTTTTATCTTTTTGAAACAGTGAAAACAATTTTCGCAAACTGAAAAGATTTAACGAATCTCAATGATGGAAAATATAATGTTCAGCGAAAATAAACTGACTTCAATTTCGAATGAATTGATTTATTTCAATATCAGAGAAGGCAGTCTATACAGGCTTATCA
>Ga0209700_101094_pt1 | contig 54796 bp, 30 predicted proteins | sample SiratroredBW_FD_187528 | JGI IMG/M metagenome (GOLD analysis project Ga0209700, IMG submission 187528) | Root nodule microbial communities of legume samples collected from California, USA - Siratro red BW (SPAdes) (version 2) | ecosystem: Host-associated > Plants > Roots > Nodule | place: USA...
AAAATATATATATATATATATATATATATATATATATATATATATATATATATATATATATATATATATATATATATTGTGTTCTAAACATAAATATATAAATAACTTTAAAACATATAAGCATTAATAATTATATATTTTTTTTAAATATTAAGACATATTTTTTGTAGGATGTATGTTTAAAATTAAGTCAATAATACATTGATTAAATTAGTATATTAATTAAACATATAATAATATTCTTCAATATTTAAATAATGTAATGTAATATATCTTACTTTAAAGAACATAAGAAAAATAAAAATAAAAAACACAATATTCTTATAGCCGTAAATTAAGTATAGAGTAAGGCATAAATGTCTTAAGAGTAGTCTTGCATATGTCTTCCTCTAGTATTTTTTCTTTTGGTTAAAGTTTTCAGGATATGCTTTTATCCTTCTACCATTATAGTTCATCCACATAATAAAAGACATATTAATTTTTTTTTTTTTGTAAACTAATTGTAACATTCTATATTTTCAGAAAATAAAAACTTTATCTATAGAAATTTTATATAATAATGTAATTTCAATTTTTTGAATGTCAGATAATAAAAACTATATCTATAGAAATGTCTAATTATAAAATATAAATCTTCGTATATTTATAAAAATATTTCAAAATATATTTCTTTATATAAAATTTAATAAAATTACTTTTATAAAATCACGAAATAAAATTAATTAAAATTTTTTCAGTTCAATAAAGAGTCACTCACCTATCAAAATTTCTACTGAATTATAATATATAATCATTACAAATTTTAAAATATTTAATGTAATATTTAATATATAATGGATTAAATAATAAAAATGTCAGAAAACTTACTCAATGATCTCCGTCATCTCCAAATTTTATAAGCTTTTACATTATTTTTGTTTATTAACTTCAAAATTTTGAACTCCTTTTCTGCATATTATACAACATATAATTAATAAAAGAATTGACGTTTTTAATTGAAAATTATCTTTTTAATTAGACAAATTTCTCTTATTTTTAGTGACTTGATGATTAAGTCTATCTCACCATCGATTCAACTCGACTGAAAATGAGTCTTAAACACATTTTGAGTTCATTTCTTAACTCGACTGAAAATGAGTCTTAAACACATTTTGAGTTCATTTCTTGAAACAATAGATGTATTTCATTAAAATTAAATTTATTGAAAATAATTCCTCTTGTTACTTTACAAAAAATGTAAAGAATTTGTTCTATTTATTTCTTGTTTACAAAGTTAAACATGATATTAGTTTTTTTTTGTCAATAATATATTTATATATTTTCTAATCTTTATAGAGTTTATACATGCATTATATGGGAAAGAAAACAAGATAATAATTATAAATAAATATCCAGCATAATTCACAAAATAAATATGTTTTAATTTATATATGAATAAAAAGTTTAAAAAATAATTTATTTTGTCGATTAAAGGTATTCTCAGATTCATAGTTTTGTTACAAAGAAAAGAAAGAGAAATATTAATAGTGAAGATGTTTTTTATTAGTATAATGGGTTGCACAAATGATAGTAATTTATTTGAAACATTTATGAATTACATATACACATGCAGCATGGAGAGATGAAGCCTTGGCATTCTCCACCAGGATGACCTTCTCTTGCACACTGCTCATTGCACCTCTCGGTCTCAAATCATGCTCCCTTGAAATGGGCACTTGGTTTATAACAATCTGTCTTTGCTCTTTGCACACCCACATATAATCCATTCATTTATTTCACATCATTTCGTCACGCTATTATATCGTATTGTAAATGTATATGTATCTTACGAGCTGCTAAGACAAGGAGGACAAAGAACATAAATCCGATTGTTTTCCTTTCCATTGTTGAAGTTCGATATGCTAATTTAGAGTTATGAAGTTGTTATTATAGCTTTAGTAACTAATCGAGGGTGATGAAATTTTTATCTTTCTCTTTGTAACCTCTTTATATAACATGAGAGCTTGACTAGTTTAGAAATACTTTGACATACAAAGGAGGTGTCACGTGTGTCTAGAATGTCAAACATTTAACTTCACTTAGAGTGATAAAAATTTACTTTCGCTTTGAATGTCATTACCACTGTCAAACAATTTTCTTTTTATAAAAATAACTTTTTAACATCTAAAAAAGACAATCTGTTTTTAAAAATAATAAAATTATGATTTTTATCATTTTAAGGAAAAGTAAATTAGTAAATATTAACCAATTATATAATTTTGTTGGCTATCCAATTATCCTTAATTTGTCTTGAAAACACAATAGAAAGTAAATATATTAAATGTAACAATTAATAGAAAGTAAATATATTAAATGTAACAATTAATAGAAAGTAAATATATTAAATTTGTCAATGGATATATGTTCATATATATTATCTACGGATATAGGTCTGTAGGTATTACCCACAAACATAGGTCATAGATAATACCTACCGACCTATGTCCGTGAATAATACTTACAGACTTATATTCGTGGGTAATACCTACAGACCTATGTTCATAGGTAATACCTATAGATCTATGTTTGTAGATAATATTAAAATATTAATCATAACAATATTAATATTGTTAATCACAATATAAGTAATATAATATAAGTAATATTAATAATATTATTTATATCTATTAATAATACAAAGGGCTCGCTCAAGCGAGACTTAAAGAGTGAACTTTTCTGAAAAAATTCGCTTGAAGTAGATTCTCTCGATTGAGTGAGACTATCTAAAAATGATTTCTCAACTAAACTACTTTTGTCTGTTATCAAGTATTAACATGCATTTAAGGTTCAAAGTACTACAGAAAGTGTTCATATACACTTATGTACAACTATCCACATGACAAAAAAGAAGATTATCTCAAGGTCATATAAAGTCTTTAACTATATCAAAACATAAACATATATACAAGTATATACAAGACAAAAGGTAAATTACTTTAAGGGCACATCATCTTTGAGGTGCTCAAAAACCTGCATCTGCACTTGTTCGTGTGTACATAGTACAGACATCATAGTTCATATAACAACATGAAAAGAAGGGTAAACTAGCAAAATTGAAAGTTTATAACATACTAAATACATGCAAAAACAACAAAGTATATCAGTCATAAGAATTTCCTTAAAGTCTAGCATATGAAGTTTCTATACAAGTTTTCATTTTTCATTTCAAGTACTCATGTCAAACATCATACAGAAGTCTCACATGGACCACATCAATACACATAGGTCACACATGAACCTATCGCCTTCTGGAAAACCCATTAAGTATGTCCCTACCAGAGACTAATATCTAATCCAATACCCAAGACTTAGATTCACCAAATCTAAGAGAAAGGACTAATCCAATACCAGAGACTTAAATTACCAGCGAATTCAAGAGAAAGGAGTAATCCAATACCCAATACTTAGATTGTCATTCGAATATAAGAGAAAGGATCAAAGTAAGTTCAAACATCCAATACCGAGTGTCTAGCAGTCTGATGTGTATGAACTCCCTCATCAATTTCTCACTACCTGATATCTTAATCTATGTGACTTAGATCATCAGTGAAGCTTGAGGATCTCTGTTAAACATAGGTATGTTATACTTAATGTACAAGCATAACTCATACATTATCACACAAATGTATGACATGAACTTCATCTTTCAATCATTGACATCAATACCCATTCAATCCATAAATAATAGTATGCCGAAATTTTCCACAATCATAACAACACTTAATGATTAAATCATCAAATATTATCCAAAAACTTCTTTAACATTATAACAAGATACATCTAGCAAATTCATCAAACTCATTTTCCAAATCCAAACAATCCACCTTCATGAAAAAATAATTTATGCAAGAAAGCTTTGAAATTGGTGACCATGTTACCCATTCATCCGAATATTCTAATACAAAGCTCTATTTGAGGTAAAAACTAGTTTTCCTTATTAATATTATTTTTATTTATATTATTATTAATATTATTATTGTTGTGTTTGATAAAAATAAAAATAATAATTCTATTAATAATATTAATAATCATAATCATATGTATAATCATAATAATAATAATAATAATAATAATATTACAATTAAAAGATTTTTTTAATGATTAATGATTTTTTTCCACACTTAAAAGATCCTAAGTTTGATTCCTCTAATCATACTTTGGTAATAACATTTTTAATAAAATTAATAATAATAATAATAATAATAATAATAATAATAATAATAATAATAATAATAATAATAATAATAATAATAATAACATGTCTGGTTCCCTTTTGCACTTATTTATATAATAGCATCATAGATGCAACTTAGAATGAGATAAACACTCCATTTGGAAAATTATATCACTCACACACCATTTGACATGATGTTGTGTAAAGCTTGTGGTTTTTAATTGTTACATTTAACATATTTACTTTCTATTGTATTTTCAGGTTTTCCTTCTTATTTTGGTGTATTTTTTATATTAATACTTAAAATGGTAAAAAAATTATTTATTTACCAAAATGGGCAAAATCTTGTTAGCTAGATAGATATACTGGTCAAACAAAAATAATATGTTGACAATATCAATTAAAGACATTAATTAAAATGTTTCTCTCTCTAATTATTTTTTAATTATTTAACACTATTATTGTTACCCTTTAACAATTAACAAAAAAATTAATAATAATAATTAACAAATTATTTTTTAATTATTTGGTATCATGTTTGTTACTTTAACAATTAACAAACAAATTAATAATAATAATAATAATAATTACATAATAGCAATTAACAAAACTATAAAAAAAAATTAAGACATACAAATTTATTTTAAACTAGAACAAAATAATATAATGATGATAATAATAAAAATAATTCATATGAATTTAATTTAATTTAAATAATGACAATAATAATAAGAATAATTATAATTAAATTCATATAAATTTAATTTAAATGATAATAATAATTATTGAAACAACAATTATAATTAAAGTCATATAAATTAAATTAAAATAATGATAATAATAACATTTAGGGATAATAATGATAATAATAATATAATGATTATTTTTATCTAAGAAATAATAATAATAATAATTATTATTATTATTATACCCTTCTATAAAGTATTTCTTATCTTTAATTAATGAGTTTATTCAAATTAAGAAAATTGTTTGTATAAAAAAATGTTTGACAATTGTAATGACATTCAAAGTGAAAGTGAGTCTTTATCACTTTAAGTGGAATTAAATGTTTGACACACATGACATCTCTTTTGCATGTGAAAATATCTCTAAACTAGTGAAGCTCTCATACTATATAAAGAGGTTACAAAGAGAAAGATAACAATTTCATCACTCTCAAATAGCTGCTAAAGCTATAATAACAAGTTTATCAATCTGAATTAGCAGATCAAACTTCAATAATGGAGAGGAAAACAATCGGATTTATGTTATTTGTCCTCCTTGTCTTAGTTGCTGGTAAGATACATATACATTTATATTATGATATAATAGCGTGATAAATAGTAATATTGTGCTAATGAAATGATAATGAATCAGATGTGGGTGTGCAAGCAAAGACATTAGGTTATGTACCATGCCCCGGCTTCCAGGGACCGTGCTTGTCCAATGCAGTCTGTTATCATCAGTGTATCACTAAAGGTTATCCTGGTGGCGAATGCCAAGGTGTCGTCCCTCAACGTTGTATGTGCAAATCTCTTGATTGAGTAAATTGATTTTTAATCACTTTCCTTCATGTCTCAAATAAATTATTATCATTTGTGTAACCTATTACACTAATGAAAAACATCTTCTTTATTAATATTTCTGGCTCTTTCTTTTCTTCTAACAAAACTATGCCTCTAAGAATATCTTTGATGGACAAAATAAAATGCCTTTTAAATTTTTTGTTTATATATAAATTAAAATATGTTTATTTTGTGAATTATGCTGGATATTTTCTGTTTTAAAATTTAAAATAATAACAATATTATTATTAATATTAATAATAATATTAACATTAATAATAATATTAGTATTAACATAAAATTTAATAATAATATTAGTATTAATATTAATAATAATATTAACAATAATATTAATTAATAATAATATTTTGTATGTTTTATATACGAATCTATATATGCGTGTAATGTTTATTTCATATATAAATTTATTTTTGTGTATAATATTTTATTTGTATTGTTTAACTTACGTACGAATTTATATTTATATGTAATATTTTATATATGAATTTGTATTCATATATAAATTATGATTTTATATATAGATTTTTATTTGTATGCAATAATATATATAATATTATATATTGCGTATATTGTGACTTTTTTTGTAACTTAACATGTTACTTGATAAAACGGTATCAAATGTTGCAGCACTTTTCTTAATGAAGACATAGTATCAAATGTTGGAGCATTTTTCTGATTGTTTTGTGCGTCAAATTTTTTTTCAGACTTCAGAGTACTATAGTTCAAATTCTATACAAAAGAAGTCCAAGTTGTCCATAAATATATAAATAAATACAAATGTTCTTTTTTAAGCTAATTTTGTATTAAGTTAAATTGAGATTATTTTTAATATGATATGAAAGTTTATTTTAATAAAATTAGTTTGATGGATGTATGATGGCATTCAGAATTAGACCATGGTCAATTTTTATGTAAATATCTAATCACTTATTTCTTAACCTGAGAAGATGTTTCAAACTTTGATACCTGTTAAAGTTGATGCACTAAGTATTGTGAAAAGTGACAAATGATTCCTGAAACATATGACCATTGTTTTGGCAAATAATGGGAATTTCTTGGTGTTTTCTCCTTCACATGAAAGCTTCACTACAAGTGTTGTCGTATGTTAAGCCCCGTTGTTCCTTTGTTTTTTCTTCTTTTTTTAGCATATCACATCGTAATTGTACACGTTAATATTACAACATCCTCAGAAATTAGATTAACTAAATTATTTATATTTGTCATTCACACATTAATATGTATATATATTATTAATAAAATAAGAAATTCATAGAAGATAATTAAAGTATAATAAGTTTTAAGATTAGGTCATTTATATATAATACGTGTACGCGTGTTAATGTGAGTTGATCCAACAAACTGATTAGGTGATTTAATTTGTCAAATTGTCTTACTTAATATATCAACTTGATAGAACATTCACTGAATGAGACAAAACCATGACAAATTTGGACATGTTAGTTTGTTAGCCTACCTTTTTAAAGAAAAAATATTTAAGTTTACAAGAGTTGATTATAAATAAGAAAAAACATTATATTAATGTGAATCCTATGTATATTAGTTACTCAAACCCACTTATATTATTTTAACATTTATCTCTTAAACTAGAAAATTCAAGTCTCTTAACTCTACTAATAATACCTTGATTGCCGTAATCAAGTTACTTTGTTATAAGACTATGCATAAAAGGTATTAGTTGATCAATTCATTGATCCCTATTAATTTTAGAATTCAATAATTATTCTCAACTATAATAAAAAAAACAAGTAATTATTGGAGAAAAATAGCATTCTTTAATTAAATAATAAAAAGCATAAATATTGGAAGAATTCTTTTAGATAACTTAAGCATAATTGACTAGTTTCATTTTAATTGGACATTTATATCCTAACTTCTTTCCAACACAATCCTTTAACTAATACCTTCAAATTTAATAAAAACAAAAACAAAAAGTGCAAAAATAATAAGAAATAAAATTCAAGCCTAAAAAACCATTTACTCAAAACTTAACTTAAAATAAACATAATTAAATTTAAAAAATAAAAGATGTCAAATAATTGTTTCTAAAACATTTAAAAAGGTATGCGTAAAATGAAAATTGTCAATTAGTCAAAATTACGTGAAAATCTTGTATTCAAAATTCACTTAGAGAACTGAAAATATTAATTACAGAGCCATGTGAAAGCTATATTTAAATCCAGACCATCCTTCAAAAAAAATATTTTAGGAGGTAAATTTTTTTTATTTTATCAAATCATAATTTTTAGGAGATATAGAGTCATGCAATATTATTTATTTCAAATATATTTTTTAATTTTAATTTTAAATTTAACAATCAGACAAAATAACAATTTAACAAAAGTAGTTTTAATGTAGTCACACGAGTGAAATATACTATTAATTTATGAGCATAGAGAGAGGTATGGACTCCTGAATTCCAAAATAATTTCAATATGATAATGTATTGTATATATCTATTGGGAGACAGACAGCTAAGTGCGAAGACTTTAGTTTAAGACAGCGAAAGTGAAGGTACATGTGTGTGTTTGGTGGGGATAATCACTCACCAAATGCACTTAGAAAAAATGTTTTGGGTCATAAAAGCAAGCACCAAATTGATTGAATGGCCCAGGAAACCATGTTCAGTGGTCTTTTCCAGCTTTCAAATGCTTCAACTTTCACACCCAAAGCTCCAATAACTTTTAGTTCAGAGAAGTAAAAGAAGTATTGAAATTTCCACATTTGAGAGGACCCATGAAAAAGTCATGTAATACCATTTGCCTCCACCTATTTAAAAATTGGGATTTTTTTTTTTTAAGTAGGGTAAATTATTTGATAAATCTATGATCTATTTAAAAGAATTTAAAAATCACCCTTAAACTTTTGGCTGCCAAAACATAATTTTCCGGTTGTTAATTGTTTGCTTAAATAAATAGAAATCAACTATCACTTATCTAATTAACATTATTTTCACATTCTTATTCGCATGAAAAAAAAGAAAATAGATTGATCGAGTTATATGTGACTAATATCTTACTTTGATCAAGATTTTAATTGTTTAGCTTGATCCACTAGATATGTGATATATTATAGAAACATATAACTCAACAACAAAAACTTTTAGAACAAAAAAACTAAAGAAATGTTTTTAAAAAGGATAAAAATCTTATCAAAATAAAGAAAGAAATAATTATAACTTATATATATATATATATATATATATATATTTATTTATTTATTTATTTATTCTTTAACTATTAAAAATATACCTTTAAAGAAAATTGCAGATTCTCTGTAAAATTGTTGAATATGAAATGTTTTTAGAAGTTTAAAAATTAAAAAATAATACGAACTTTAGAAAATACATGATTATAGTTTAAACGAAGATTCTTCTTTGAATTTTTACATGCTTTAAACGATGTTTTTTTAATGTTAAAAAACGAGTCTAATAGTCGTGCATGTAAAATATAAAACACTTTCAGTTTTAATTAATCAGAAATTAGAAATGACACGATTTTAAAGATAATTAAGACAAAAGTAAATAGATCATATACGCAATATTTCATGATTAGATAACAGTATAATTATACTGTCAATATGTACTTCATTTCTCCTTGAAAAAACTGTCTCAAAAGTGTTATAAAATGTCGGCAGGCTAAGCTTATGTACAAATTTCTCCATTTTCAAATGAAAAAAAGTACTTCAAAGTTTGCTTGTGACTTCAGCACAGATAATGAGACAAAATTGCTAGAGCCCTACTGCAAAATAGGTTAAGATTTGCAATCAAATTAATAGTATCACCACTAAATATGGATCCATGATTATTATTATTATACATGGAAAGTGAAAGTAAAGAAACAAAATGCATGTGCTGTGTTCTCCATGATGAATGCATTGTTGACTTGTTTTACCTCATGAATTAACAAACAATAAAAACCTTTATTTAAATGCACCATCAAGCATCATAAACCTGTAAAATGAGTAAATGAACTGTTAAAAAATTTGCTATATAGTTTGGTGACAATCCACATTCAAATTACAAAATTACGAACAAAAACATTTTATAAATTAAATATCAAAATACCTATGAATATATTTTTAGATAGCTTCAAAATTTAATTTCTAAAATATATATTGCATAGTTTTATAACTCAGTTTTTAACATTTCACAAGTTGATCCTCGGAACAATAAACAATTCTAAAAAAAGAATATACCGTGTAGTGATGAAAAAGAGTGGTGTGAATAGCGCAAACAAGTGATGAATGAAAACAAAAACAACAGTGTCAATGACAAATGGATTATGATATTTAACAATCCTTTAATTTTACACGACTGTTTTACTATTTTATTTTTATTGAATAATTTAATTTATATTTTAATTTAATATTACATTATCAAACAGAGCTGTCAAATAGTTGAGTGAGAAGAAAAAAAGATATCAAACTACTTTTTTTTTCATAATCATTTATCTTGATTGATGCAATGATGTATACTTTATTCCAAAACTTGACTTTAAGGAAAAAAAAATTGGGGGCGTCCAATATTATGTACATGTTTTTGTCGTATAAACGTCATGGAAACTCTAGAAAATTAAAATAAGATTTTAGGATATTTATTAATTTCTAATAAAAAAATGTTTTCGACACAGTTTTAAAATTTATTTTACAGTACACTTTCTGTTGACTCTGGAATCCAAAAAAACTCTAAGCTATTATTTGAAATTTAAGGTAAATTATAGAGTTTTTTGATCTAACGATTTTGTATTTTTTTAACAAATTTAGTTAATTTCTAGAAAGCATATGATATAAAATATATTACTAACATTTTTTTTATATTTAACTAAAATAAAATTTCATTTTAGCCTAAGACAATATAAAAATAGTATATAAATTTAGAAAAATATTCAGTAAAGAATTGAAATTGAACATATACCCTAGCCAAACCTAATCCCGTAATTTCCAAAATTAAGTGTTTTGGAGGGAAAATAGTGGGAGCGAAAACTCGTTGTTTTTCTTCATTTTTACAGTTAGTTTAATTCCCACACTCTCAATTTCAAAATTTTCTTTCTCCTCTTCCAATTCTTCAATGGAATCTTCCACCGTGATGAACCCCAATTTCAATCACAATCACAAGAGACCCTTCGCGCACGATTCTCCTTCTCCGTCTTCTTCCGACAAGAGCCCCAAAACTATCTCACTCTTTCTAAAACACTTCGATGTCCCTCTCCTTTCATCCGCCCAAAACGCCGTCGTTTTGCCCTGCGACTTCATGCGCCTCCACACCGACCACCCTTACACGATCGGGCGCCGCCGCCGCGACTGCAGCTTCGTCTTCCGCGACCGGCGCGTGAGCAAGCGCCACTGTCAACTCCTCTTCGACTCTTCCCTCCGCAAACTCTACATCCTCAACGGCGTTCTTCTGAACGACGACTCCACCGCCACGTGGCGCCTTGTCCATGAGTTCAGAAAAAGGGCGAGGACGTCGTCTCAAGGAAACAACCATGGATTCGAGCTTCGAGAAGCTTCCAACGGGGTTTTCGTGAACGGCGTCGAGATGGAGAAAGGAACGGCGGTGGAATTATCGGTTGAAGATAGGGTTTCGCTGGTTTGTGGGAACCAGAACGGTTCGTGTGGGGTTGGGAACGGAGTTGGGTTTGTTGTTGAGAGAATTGATCTCGAAGGGCGTGATGGTGAAATTGACGGATTGAAAACATTATCGGGTTCGCAGAGCGGGAAAAGGAACAGGAGGGTTTTTGCACTGAAGGATAATGTTTCAAGGTATGAGGGAGTTGTTGGGAGGGGAAGGTTTCTTCTTGATAGGTGCAGAGATATATTGCTTAGTAATGATCCTGTGTTGTGTGTTGTGCGTGATGAATCTATGTGTGCCCCTTGCAATGCTGAAGTGCAGTCAAGTTTGGGATTATTTTGTGAAAGTAAAAGGGTGGATTTGGATGCAAACTTTGGATTTGATGTTGCTGATAAGGTTCGCAATCCAAAGGTGGTGTTAGATTCTTCAGGGAAGGAAAATCATGATCCTTCTTCTCTTGGTGGTGACTGTCAGGGAAAGCTTGGCAGTGACAGCGACAATGTTTATCCCCAGCCTGGCAAGAATTTTTACCTGAACCGCCTTGAATTTATGAACCATGGCTCCTCGGCGTGTCATCGGTCGATATCTCTTCCTGAACTTATTCACCCTTTGGAAAGCGTTTCAAGGATATTTATAGCAACGTTTACAAGTGACATAAAATGGTGTGATTACCTAAAATTTTTCAATGTACTGCTTTCCTTTCATATTGCTCCCTTTTTTATCTCTTGCTTGTGTTTCCTCTTGTTGTCTCTTGCTTGTGTTTTAGATTGGCTGGCAATGTATCCTAACTGAAGTTTCTTGCTAGGTTCTTGACATATTGCAAGATTCCTTTTCACCTTCCAGTTACGATTGCATGCCAAAATACCGAGAGATGTTGGAGCTCAAAACCCGAGGACAGATTATCTGTGCCTTACCAGGATTATCCTAACCTAGTTGTAGTGTACGTTTGTTTTTTTCTCTTTGAAATTTTTTTCGAGGGTGAGGGAGATATGCAGCTTAAATTACGCCCTTGGGATTCAGTACTTTATTTCTCCTATTTTGAATGTCTTTGTTGTTGGATATTAGGTATCCCCAATTCCCTGAAACCATAGCATTCGGTAATGACCGCAAGAGACAAGGGATTGCTTGCCATCATCCAAAGTTGATTGTTTTACAAAGAAAAGACAGCATTCGAATTGTTATCACGTCCGCTAATTTGGTGGAAAAGCAGGTAACCAAACTTCTGGTTATTAACATTGATACATGATTTTCCTGGTAAATTGAAGAGAAAAATTATGTGTTTTAGGTGCTTAATTGATTACATTGGCTATTTAGACATCAAATGCCTGATGGCTTATTGCCTTCATAAGATGAAATGTTTCTAGCATAGGAGTACCAAGGTCTTCTAGTATCTATATTAAGACACACTAAGAATGATAATACTGAACTATCATAATTTATGTAGTATTTGAATTATTATTAGGTCTGCTAATTTGGTGGAAAACTCAATAATGCTTATATACTCACTGATAGGAACTAAACAACATTAGAATCAGAAACCAATGGATGGTACACTATACAGTGACACTACAAGTATGCAGTGCTTAACAAAATCCCACGGTCAGCAGCTAGCATTTATTCTCCAACATAGAACCCTTCCTAACCTCCTCTCCTCAAAATTCTTTGCTCTCTTTCAAATCCCTCCCTTCTTCTCCATTTCTCTCTCCAATCATGCCAGAATCCCCCTCTCCAACAGAGAGGAGTGCTAGGAGCGTACTCTCCATCACGTCTCTTATTGGTTAAAAATTATTGAAAACTACAAAATTAGGATTGAAACTCCGTAACATGCGAAACTCTAAAAAGTTGTGATTTCTAATGAATTTCATTAAATAAGATTACATCCACAAATTTGTGATTTGCAATAAATTTCAGCCAATAGTAGAGAGTGTTCAAAAGACTATGTCAGAGAGTGTGGTGTTGACATTTATCCTCCAACCTAAGGTTTCCGCCTTAAGTTTTATTATTACATCCATCATGCTTTCCCTTGACCAAATCCTTCTCCTATTAGTTGTTTTTCCTTCTTTGATAAATGTTCCGGATAACCCTCGTTATCCCAACCTCTTTTGTATCTCTTCCTCATAGAGACTTGGGTCACCTGTTGTATATTGTCTTTCTGGAGATTTATTTTATATACTAAAAACAGTGCAAAATTTGTTTGGAGCAACAATGTGAAATAAAGAAATGAGCAAAACATAAGACGGCAGAAAAAAATCTTCTATTGGCCCCGGAATCAAATAAGTTAGTTTACACGATACTTTTTTAAAAACATTGGATGGCTCAGAATTATTCTTGTAAAATGTTTAGATGTAAGACTACTGCAATTGCCATAATGTCCCTTGTATAAACTTCGAAGCCTATAATAACAACATTTGTATCATAATGTAAAATTATGTATATTAGCATTTTCATTGGTATCTTTATTTAGTCATGCTTATTGTAGGTTTACAAAGTTGTTTGTATGTCATTGTTCACTATCATGGCAAAACTATTGATTAATTTTTCAATTTTTCATGTTTGTTAGTGGAACAGTGTGACTAACACTATATGGTGGCAAGATTTCCCTCATGCTACTTCTGTTGATTTTTCATCACTTTTCCCAAAAAGTGGCTATGCTGACATTCATCAAGCAAAATGTGATTTTGCTGCTCAGTTGGCTGGGTTTATGGCATCTCTTGTTATTGATGTTCCCAGTCAGGCTTACTGGATTACACAGCTGACAAAGTATGACTTTAGAGGTGCTACAGGACACCTTGTTGCTTCAGTGCCTGGAATCCACTTTTATAGAACTTCTGTTTTGTCAAAGTCTTTTCAGGCCTCTACTGTTGTAAGCACTCAAGTATGTCATTCAAAAATATTGCTTCTTTCAGCGCTGGTTGACTGCCCATGGCACTGCCTCTGTGTTTATTTTTTGATATAAAGTATCATTTTTTTGTTCTTTTAAATTTAGTATTTGCAAACTATATCCACCTCGCTGGGTTGGAATATTATACCCTTAAACCCGACTTGTTGTGGTTAAGGTGATGCTAGTAGGATATCTTAGTTTAATATTAAATTCCAGCGCTCATATTGTCAGCCATATGATCATTTGTGGGCTTAGGTTAGGCTACTTCTTATCTGCATTCTGTTAGACACCACGAAGATCAAGGACAAATTAAGAAAATTATTCCTTTTCAATTTACGTATAGGAGGAGAGGCAAAGAAAAAATAACAGAATGAGGTCTAGAAAGTGGGTGGGACCGACTTTGTTAGAGGTGAGAGAAGAATATAAATAGAGAGGAAAGGAGCAATAAAGAGGGGGAAGAAGAAGTGGGGACAGAATTGGGGAGAGCAGTGGCCTCTCGAAAGCCACATAATACTTTCTGTTATTACTGTTTGTACATTTTCTATACACAGACTTTATCTTCGTGAATTCTGCATTACTCTATTCATATTCCTTCTTACTATTTTGCAAATTATCCATAATTCTGGAGTGTGGGAGGATTCTGTTTATGTGGCTGTCTAGTGGGGAACCTTACAATTTGGTGTTAGATTTTCGATCTGGGGCTTCATCCTGTGAATGGTCACTACACGTACTGCTGCCGTAATGGAAGAACGCGTGGACGGTTTGGAGAGGCAAATGGCGGAGTTCCGAGTTGAACAAGGTCGTTTCATGGAGTCTATGATGAAACGTATTGAGGAATTGATGGTGCGTCAATCTCGTCAGATTGAGGACGATGATGGTACTTCCCGCGTTGAGGATCCAGGTGGGGGACTTCATAGAGACCCTCCTCCCAACAAGGGCGACTTCAATCGGAGAGTGGAGATCCCTCCGTTTGACGGTTCCGATGCAAGTGGTTGGCTTGTCCGAATTGATAGGTACTTTCGAGTCTCTGGCATTCCTGTGAGCGAGAAATTGGAGTACGCAGTTCTCGCACTTCACGGTGAGGCTTTGACTTGGTTCGAATGGTGGGAGTCTCAATCTTCCTTCCACACCTGGCTTCGTTTTAAGCAGGATGTGTTACGGCGTTTCGAACCTGGAGCAGCTTCAAACCCTTTGGCTCCTTTGTTGAGAGTGCGACAAACTGGATCTGTAATGGAGTATCGTCGTGATTTCGAACTAGCAGCCAGGTCACACAAACACCTTGGCAGTGACACATTATTATGTATGTTTCACGAGGGGTTCAAACCAACAATCAAATCAGAGATCTCGGCTGATGAATTTGAAAATTTGCAAGCTATGATGGATAAAGCAATGGTGTTGGAAGCTCGAAATGTAGCTTGGCAAGATGAAGCGGGCAAACCTTGGGGACGGAGAAATGACAAAAATGCACACGCTGGCTGGGGTGGGTCCAAGAGCAACATTTGGGCCCAGCCCAAAACCCAAGCTCCTACTGTTAATATGAGCCAATTGAACCCAAACGTCCATCCTAAATCTGGGACCAAACTTACCAAACTTGATTCAGGTACAGCTACCTCCTCCCGTTCTAGTGGCCCAAAAATCAATTCTCGGTGGATATCAAATGAGGAGTGGGCTGACCGCCAGCGAAGGGGACTCTGTTTTCGTTGTGGTGAAAAGTGGAACCCGAGTCACTCCTGTAAATTTCGCCATCAGCAATTAATCCTATTGGGAGAGAGCGACGTTTATCCATAGGAAGACAAGGAAGAACTATTGGAAGATATGCCAGACGTGGCTGTCCACACTCTTTCTCTACACCTTTCATCTTTCAGTTATTGGGGTTTTACCACTCATCAAACTCTCAAAGTTTGCGGTACTATCAATGACAGAGAAGTGATTATTTTGGTGGACCCAGTGCCTGAAGCTAACTTTCTTTCTTCTAAATTGGTTTCTTCCCTGGGTTTACCACTACTGCAGTTATGTCCTTTTCGAGTAGAAGTAGGGAACGGGGCCATTGAGCAAGGAGTAGGTGGATGTGAAAACGTAGTGATCCAGGTGCAAGGTATCACCATTGTTGAGAATTTCTTTGTTATGGAATTGGGGCGATCGGAAGTAGTGTTGGGAGCAGGATGGATTGCTAGTTTAGGTAAATTTGAGGGTGACTACGGATCCTTAACCTTGAGTTGGATGTTGAATGGTTCTAAGGTAACACTCCGCGGTGACCCAAGTCTTGGGTGGTCTCCAGCTAGCAGTAAAATGACCTTCAATGCACTGAAAAATAGTGAGGACGGGTTCTTGGTGACACCCTTATTCAAGGCCACCGAAGTTGAAGTTGTTCCACCAATTTCTGTAGCTACGCAGCAATTGTTAGCCAAATTCGACTTTCTGTTTCAACCCCCTTCGGGACTTCCCCCCAAGAGAGAACTGGATCATGCCATCAAGCTTAAAGACAAAGCAGAGATTCCCCATCTTCGACCATACCGATATCCTCATTACCAAAAGTCTGAGATTGAGAGAATAGTAGAAGAGATGCTGCAAATGGATATCATCAGACCTAGTACGAGTCCATTTTCTAGCCCTGTGATTTTGGTTCGGAAGAAAGATGGCGGGTGGCGGTTGTGTTGATTATAGGGCTCTGAACAAGGTTACAATCCCTGATAAATTCCCTATCCCAATTATAGATGAGTTATTAGATGAACTTGCTGGGGCAGCCATATTTTCGAAGCTTTATTTGAAGTCGGGTTACCACCAAATTCGTATGAAGGAGGAGGATATCCCAAAAACAACATTTAGAACACATGAAGGGCACTATGAATTCTTAGTAATGCCTTTTGGCCTTACAAATGCCCCTTCTACTTTTCAAGCATTGATGAACAAGATTCTACGGCCATTTTTGCGTCGATTCGTTCTTGTATTTTTTGATGACATTCTAGTATATAGCTCAGATTTGGAAATTCACAGGGAGCATCTATCCCAAGTGTTTGAGGTGCTGAAATTGAACAAGCTGTTGGTTAATCGAAAGAAGTGCTGTTTTGAGAGGGACCACATCGAATATTTGGGGCACATAATTTCTATTTAGGGAGTTGCTGCAGATCCACGAAAAATCCAAGACATGGTTGATTGGCCTCCTCCAAAGGATCTCAAGGGCTTGAGAGGATTTTTGGGTCTCACAAGATACTATCGTCGATTTGTTAAAGGTTATGGAAATATTGCTTGGCCACTAACTCAGCTCCTGAAGAAAGATGGATTTCATTGGGGTCCAGAAGCTCAGGAAGCTTTCCAAAAACTCAAATCTGCAATGGTCTCAGTTCCGGTCTTGGCAGCTCCTTGTTTTTCCAAGCCGTTTCAAATTGAAACTGATGCGTCGGGCAAAGGAATTGGTGCTGTCTTGATGCAAGAGGGGCGCCCAATTGCTTATATGAGCCAAAAAATTTCAGAAACAACTCAGAGAAAATCTGTCTATGAGCGGGAATTAATGGCTATTGTTTTAGCAGTTCAAAGGTGGCGACACTACTTATTGGGGCAGAGTTTCACAGTGTTTACAGACCAGAAATCCCTAAAGTTTTTGCTGGACCAGAAGTTGGGTGCGGAGGAGCAGCAGAAATGACTCTCTAAACTTATGGGATATAATTTTGAAATTAAATACAAGGCTGGATTAGAGAATCGGGTTGCTGATGCGCTCTCTAGGAGATTTCATTTCTCTGCCATCTCTGTCATTTCCACAGCTGAATGGGGAGAGTTGGAAGATGAAGTTGTGGTTGATGTCAAATTGAATGCCATCATGCAGAGGTTGATCTGTGGGGAGGAGGGGGCTGCTAGTTTTTCCTTAAAAAATGGGAGACTCTTGTATAAAGGGTGGTTGGTGATAGCTCGTACCTCTAAGTGGATTCCTAAGATCCTTGAGGAATTTCATGGGTCTAAGCTCGGAGGTCATTCTGGATTTTTCCGTACATACAAACGGATTTCTGCTATTTTATATTGGGAAGGAATGAAAAAAGCCATAATGGACTTTGTCCAACGATGCGAGGTATGTCAACGCAATAAAAATTCTACTCTCAAGCCTTCCGGATTACTACAGCCACTGCCTATTCCTACTAATGTATGGTCTGATATCTCAATGGATTTCATTGGAGGTTTGCCTAAAGTACAGAAGTTAGATACTATTTTCGTCGTGGTGGATCGTATGACAAAATATGCTCATTTCTACGCTCTTGCTCACCCTTTCACAGCCAAAGATGTGACTGTCCTTTTCCTTAAAGAGGTTGTGCACCTTCATGGTTTTCCTTCATCCATTGTCTCCGATCGGGACAAGATTTTCATGAGTACATTTTGGTCTAAAGTGTTTAAACAGGCTGGCACCTCCTTAAACATGTCTTCAGCGTATCAACCACAAACGGATGGCCAAACAGAAGCTGTCAACAAGTGTTTAGAGACTTACCTCTGCTGCCTTACTGGAACTAAACCAAAACAGTGGCCTTCTTGGCTTCCTTGGGCTGAATTTTAGTATAACACGAACTATCATGGTTCAATCAAAATGTCCCCATTCAAAGCTTTGTATGGACGTGAACCCCCGCCATTGTTAAGAGGTGGCGCTGAGTCTACAGTAGAAGAGGTGCGATTATTATTCGAGGAAAGAAATCAGATGTTGGAAGAATTGCAATTTCAGCTTAATAGGGCTCAAAATCGCATGAAACAAGATGCTGATAAAAGGAGGAGACAAGTGGCTTTTGAGAAGGGTGATTTTGTGTTCTTGAAGTTGCATCCTTATCGGATGAAATCCATTGCCACTTGAATCAATCAGAAGTTAAGTGCAAAGTTCTATGGGCCTTTTGAGATCCTTGAGAGGATCGGGGAGGTAGCATATCGGCTGAAATTACCAGACACAACTAGGATCCACCCTATTTTTCATGTTTCCTTACTTAAGAAGAGTTTAAGCCCTGTAGTTGAACCCCAACCTCTTCCTGCAGATTTGACAGATGAGGGAGAATTGCTGGTGCAACCAGAACTAATTCTGGACAGCCGCTACAACAAACTTGGAGAGCTGGAAGTGTTGGTTAAATGGCAAGACCTTCCTGATTTTGAGAGCACATGGGAACTGGCCGAAAAGATTAAGATTGTTTTTCCCCTTTTTCACCTTGAGGACAAGGTGACTCTTCAAGGGGAGGGTATTGTTAGACACCACGAAGATCAAGGACAAATTAAGAAAATTATTCCTTTTCAATTTACGTATAGGAGGAGAGGCAAAGAAAAAATAACAGAATGAGGTCTAGAAAGTGGGTGGGACCGACTTTGTTAGAGGTGAGAGAAGAATATAAATAGAGAGGAAAGGAGCAATAAAGAGGGGGAAGAAGAAGTGGGGACAGAATTGGGGAGAGCAGTGGCCTCTCGAAAGCCACATATACTTTCTGTTATTACTGCTTGTACATTTTCTATACACAGACTTTATCTTCATGAATTCTGCATTACTCTATTCATATTCCTTCTTACTATTTTGCAAATTATCCATAATTCTGGAGTGTGGGAGGGTTCTGTTTATGTGGCTGTCTAGTGGGGAACCTTACACATTCTTTGACTGCAATTTATACTCTGAAAGATGCTAATTTCTGTTCCTTTTTTTATCTGGTTTGAAGTTTCTTGGTTCAGTTGCGGCATCTGTGGTTGGTTTGAGCCATTTTTTCCGCACTGTAGCTGACTCAAACAGTGCTAGACTAAAAGCACTGGCTTCATTCCTTGGAAAGTCTTGTAAGAAGGCTTATGGGAAGTTGGAGATTGTTTTAAGAAGAAAGCCCATTGTGTCTGTTGATGAAAATGCTGTTATTGTTCTTGTTCCCAATCCAGATCGAGCTTTTGAGGGAGGTAAAAGCTACATTCCATGTGAATTCCTTTTGCATTATTTACATTCGATTTTCCATTCATCTCATGATTTTCAAATTTATTTTGTATTCTGTTTTCCCTGATGCGTTTTGAACTTTCGTTATATTGTTGTTGTTCTTTTGGACTTGCAAGCAAGAGCCGACCTCATATAGTGGGTGGATAGGGTTTTCTGTTGTGTTTTGGACAAACACATTGTCAGGTACATAATGGTAATGATATCGATTGTTTTTGTTCCTTTTTGCAGACTGTGTTCAACTTGGTTTTCTGCCCAGACATGTTGCAAAATGGGTCTCTCCTCTTTGGGATGCCGGATTCTTCACGTTTTCTGGATATGTTTGTCCAAAAGAGGCAGTTGCAGCTGCCAGAGGAGAAAACTCTAAGAAAGTTCAACTAATGCTAAGTGTGTCAGAGGTGTGTTGGATGTGTCTTCTATAGGATGACTTGTCAGTTGTCTTTATTTATGTTACGTGATTTTTGAAACATTTTAACTTTGCAGGGGCATCATTTTAAAGATATGTCACATATGATGCAATCCGAACATATTGTGGCCTTTTGCTCACTCATTGCTTCAGTTGAAAGATGTTATGGCCTTTGGAGATTACAAGAGGTAAGTGGTGCCAGACTAGGAAGATCTTTTTGCATTGATTGGTTAAGATGTTCCACATCAACTATGAAATTGACCAAAATACCCCTTATAAGACTTGTGCAATTTTCGCCTTTGAGGCACTTTTTGAATGAAGTTAGGCTTAACTAATTTCTAACATGGTATGAGACCCTATCTAAGCTCTATGGTAAGCAACCTGTAAATTTAACTATTCAGATGTCTAGTTTTGGGTGTAAAGGGTATGTTTAAGATGTCTCATATTGGCTAGGAATATGGCAGAAATACTACTTTAAGATGTCCCATGAGCAACTATTTTCTAATAGATTGGGATATCACACTTAGTTTAATGTTGAAATGAAGATTAAGTTTGATTTCTTTTTCTAGTTTTGTTATCTTGAAGTATAGTTACAAGTTTCTCTTTCTGTCACTCAAGCATTCTTGATTTTGCATGTGAATGAAGATGTTTATGCTAAAATAATTTTGAAAGATCCAGTTATGAATAATTATTATTACTTTTTCTACCAGGTTCTAAATCGATACAAATGGCCCGAATCATTAAAGTCTGAAATTGTTTGCAGTAAGTGTTCTTTTTTAATATTATTAAGTACAATGCCAACCCTACTACATTACAGGTCAAAATCAATAAGATGACCTCGTTCTTTTTTTCATTCTTCTGGACTATATTGTTTGAAACCTTTTCTGTCTATCAGGTGCATCTTCTATTGGTTCATCTGTCAATTCAAAATTTCTTGCTGCTTTTTCGTCTGCTGTTGGGAAGAAATCAATGCAACATTTTGACTCTGAAGAGTCTGATCCCGAAGTAATCTGAAGGCCTTTGCTCTTTCGTTAGATTCCCTTGAAAATTTTTTCCATCTTTTCTAAAAGAGGTATGATTTGTTTAAATTGTTTTTTTTAATTCAATAATTTAATGATGCTTTTTGACAGTGGGGCTGCTGGAGTGCTAGTGAAGAACTGAAGAATCCTTCTGTTAGGATTCTATTCCCCACTATTGAAAGAGTGAAGAATGCTTATAATGGGATTTTGCCTTCAAGATATATTCTTTGCTTCACAGAGGTGAATGATTTTCTTTTCAGCTTTGAATGGATAATGTTAGATGTGTCTGAGATATATGATTTTCTTTATGCTAGATTCCTTGGGTAGCCTTTATTTTCATGTTGTTCCGGTTCCCTTAGTAGTTTGTGATCAATATTTTGTTGAAAGTCCTACTTAATTAAAATCTGAATACAAAAAATAATGTATTTTATTTGTATTTTTAAATGAGAACAGATGAACGGATACTAACCATTCATTGATTGTGTTGGAAAACTGCCTTAACTGTCATAACTCTTAGCACGCTTTAGTTGCGGGGTATCTTTGGAGGGTGCCTTGATTGTAGTCTCATCTCAAGGGTCGTGAATTAGTTCTACATTGGTTAGAGAGACGTGAGTTAAATAAAACTCAGGCAGTCTTTTCCTTACAAACTGATTTTGTGGGCTGAATTAAATCCAAACTTAAATTCTAAGAAATTGTTTAGGTGTTACCACCAGTACTCTCATTACAAAAAAGGTTTATATATATATATATAGGCATTTTCAATTATCAAGGAGACAAGGTCAGATTTGAGTTCTCTCGTTAGTTTGTTATGTGACTAGATCACGTGGAGAGACAGGCATCATTCATAAAAAGATTGCACAGGACAATTTGTAGGTCCCTATTTAGGATGAGTTTATCAAGGATTGCGTTAAAGGAATATATTGAGTCTGCGAATATGCGCCCCTTCCCCTAGCCGTTTTCAAATAGTTAGTATTGAAACCTTTTTCATCACAAATGTGAATCCCATTTAGCTCGTGACTCTATTTTATTATCAGCATTATTTTCGTAGAAATTCTTTTCAAAATTATCTTCGGAAGGGGTAAAGTTTTGACATTGTTGGAATATGTAAATTGTAATTATGTGTGCACAATGCATAACTGATTCTCTACTTTTGAACAGAAAACTTGGCAAAGGTTGAAGACTTTAGATATACTTCATGATGCTATCCCTCATCCACATGAAAGAATAGGGCATCCGATGCATATCAAGGTAACTAACTTTATATTGATTTATATTCATGTATCATGTATGTATTCTTGTTATGGAAAATATTCTTAAAAAGTTAGTTGTTGTACTGTATTTATTCTTCTTATGCTGTACGGATGAAGTCTCTTGTGTTGATGAAGGAAAAGTTGAGTTTGGGGGATTCGGGTGCCTCTTTCCTTTGTGTCCTGTCATTCCCCATCTCTAGTTTTGATTGGGAAGTTGGCAACTAATAATTCTTAAATCGGAATTTGGTTGGGTTCAAATTGATGAAGGCTGGCTTAGGTTATTTGAATGGGTTTCACATTTTATGAGTACAAGTGAAAAGATTTCTGGTTTAGATACTTCTCGGGTGCAGTTTGTCGATCTCATAATCTTGAGTGTTAAGTTTATACATGCAATAACATTGGTAGCAATGAGCTTACTATGAAGCTATAATTCATCTAATTTATTTATTTATTTTTGTTTGGTTTCATGGAATGCAGTATTATGCTAGATTTTTGGCTATAAATCATCTAATATTATGCTAGATTTTTGGCTTCTGTTGTGACGATGATCAGTGTTCTGGAGCTTTCTCACCAGTTATTTTCCTATTGTAAGTGCACAAGTTCTGTGTCTTTGAAACATGCACTCATGTTTTTGAGGAAAAGGACAGCATTATCTGTCTGTTGTATGAGCTTTTGCCAAGTCTTTTGTATTCTATTGCACAATATTAATGACTTGCTTTCGCTGCATTTTTACTCTATTTGTGTGGACAAGATTTCAAAAGCCCCTTGTATGAACTTTACTCATTCATATGGTTGTCACTGTGTTCCTACATTAATCTATGCCCCAGATACTATATACATATAGGATTTGACTTGGGTAATTAGCTTCTCGACTACTAAACAAATCTCTTCTTTTTCTCCCCACATCACGAATGTATGTTTGAAGTGATTTGATTGAAATTGGTTTGCTCAGGTGGTGCGCAGACGCTTCTGGTCTGGGAGGGATGCACCTTCCGTTGGTTGGGTATACTGTGGGTCTCATAATTTTAGTGCTGCTGCCTGGGGGCGACAGATTTCAAATCCATTTAGGATAAAAGATGATGGACCTAAAATGGAGGACCCTTCTGTGAATTGTGGGCTTCACATTTGCAATTATGAACTTGGGATTATATTTACTTTTCCTCCTACAGAAAATAATGGTCGTTCTAAAGTTAAAAGCACAGAATTGGATGATATAATTCTGCCGTTTGTTGTGCCTGCTCCTAAATATAGATATAGTGATCGGCCAGCTACAAAGCAGGCTATGAGGGAGGTTATGGTTGAACTTGCTGAGCGAGAGAGCGAGAAACGTACAGAAGAAGAAATGATGGAAGAGCTTGATGATGAAGTGGAATTTGTCGAGCTTCCAGAAGAACTGGAAGCAGCCAATTATGTTGAACAGGAGAAGGAATATGCTGATATACTCTGGAGTCAGGTCGATTCTTCCCAGAGCGGTTGAACTTCTGCAAGGAGCGACATTAGGAGCAGGAAGCAGTGATTATGGATCTGTCAATAAGAGCATTTTATACCCGATCGTTAAGGTAAAAAATTGATTACAAAAAACATGTGGATTATATTTGACTTGTGTAATTCTGGCTTCGGGTCGTAAAATGGTGGCAAGACTTCGATATCAAACGGAAATAGTAGCAGATATTCAACTTGCTAGGATTGGCAGACATATCCCGAGATATGCGGTTGAAACTTTCTTGAGAAAGTGATTAGGAACACTCATCCTATGTTGTTTAAGTTTGGAGTAGAAAGTGGTATTTCGGATCCCTTGTGGTTCAGCCCATTTTAGACATGATGGATTACTTATAAGACTTTATAGCCTCAGGTCCCTTTCTTAGTGCTGGATCCAACTCAATCCGGGTTTCTTAATTAAAAATGGAAGATAGATTGACGGAGCAACTGTAGCATTTCTCATAGTTCCAAGGTTTCAAGTAAAGGATTTGAAAGTGGTGGCTATTCGTCACGCAATAACCTCACAGATGAAATAGTCGCTAGAAAATACAACACATGGCCACCAGTCATAATTTGATGAAGATTTGTAAATAGTAAATTATGTCGGTGTGTGTCAGCGTGTAATGGATTCCAGGTTGGCTTCAAGGGTCCCAATATGAATAGTTCAATAGCGGGAATACCATTATGTTGTCCAATAGACTGGAAAACTGTACTTGCAAAATCTTGGGCAGCATCAACATGCTACGTTGGATCAGTAAGGCCTTATGTTGTACAATTGTTAAGCATTAATATTGAGTTCCGAGACATTCTCTTTGTCAAGAAACGGAAAAAGGATGCGATTATCTCGTCGATGCAGCGGAGTGAAGTGAGTGCAGTATTATTGGAGCCAGTAGACTCCGTTGTGTAACCAACGCAGATCCTCTGCAGCAGATTTTCTAGCGCATTGTGGCAACAGAGGATCCAAATTCATTGTGTAACCATTCTTTTCCCCTTTTGATACTCTATGTAACCATTCTTTGGCAGTATTTTTTCCCTATTTTTTATTTGTTATCTATATATGAATATGCTCGAATCACGAGCGAATAAATATGCATGTGGTATTTGGTACGTGTCAAGTGTAATTCATTTATTTAATATTAATTAAATTATATTAAAAGTCTCTATATAGATAGATATATGATGTGATGATTAGATGTGTTGTATGGTCATAACTTTATTGTAAAATGATAACTAATTTGGAACATTATTGCGGTATTATATACTTAGTCGATAAATAAATAGTTGGATGTTAGATACTAATTTTATTTTGAACTGTTATAACTTTTGGAAACAAAAATGAAGTAAACGGTCACATTAGTTTAATAAAATTAGAGATTAATTTTCATGTATAATTATAAGAAAATAGGAAAACGCTAACTATATTTTAAGGAGTTGGATAAAGCGTCAAAAACATTTTTGTTATTAGGATGTAAGAAAGTATTGTTAGACAGAAAATAATTAAAGTCTCAAACATTAGACGATATATAGTTTAAATGCAAGAGGATTAGAGATATACTATTTACATTTATAACATAGACTATTCACAGTTTAATAAAGTTAAGTCCTTTGGTGATGTATTATTTGTTATCTCCTATGTTGTCTTTCAGCAAATTTGTTAGCAAATTAAAGGCAAGTTCATTGGATCCTTAACACATATTCTGAACAGAAAAACATTTTTTCCTATTTAGTTCAATGCGTTCCTTTTTGGTGTTTTAGTCAAGAAACTCTAACTTAAATTTTATATTTATTTTGAACAGAATGGACATATTTTCGTTAATATATATATATATATATATATATATATATATATATATATATATATATATCAATACGTTTTGCTATATTCTCTATTATCCTCATTTTTAGTGTTTTTTAGTTAAAAAAAATTCTAACCTAAATTTTATATTTGCTTATTTGACGTGGCAGCTTTTAATATCCTTTCATTAATTTTAAAAGTATATGAAGTCCATAAAGTTATTAAAAAAAATATTTGGAGAAACAAATTAAAATATTTAAATGTTTGACTGGAACTAACTACAACGACTGCTTATAAATTGATCTTTATAAAATGTGGAGGCTTCCAAAAACTATTTATAGTTTCAATAATTAAGACTAACTCATCTTGTATTTCTCTTAATGTTAAAAGTTTTTAAAAAGCACACTTCACTTAATTTCTTGTGTCTTTTTGGCTAGCAAGTACACTATTTTATGTTTTTTTTAATAAGTTCTTATATAATTAACTTTTTAATTCCTTAAACAATACTTTAAAACACTAGTTAACAAAATTCTAAAAATATAAACGGTAATTAATTAAAATCATCATAAATATGATTTTTAAAATAAAAATTATCAAATTACTAATATTATCGCACTTTATGACTAGATTACACCATAGAAAATTTATGCAAGTGTAATAATTAAATTAACTTTTTATAAAATGCAATCTGATTTAGCAGGTAAAGGGTGCTAAATTCCTTAGCTGTGTAATAGATGATTGGGTGGATCTGACAGCGTTAAAATTTATGACACACGTAAAAACTTCCGCAATTTGATAAAAATTTTAAGTCCGAAAACACAACATCATATGAGAGAAGAGAGCAAGTCAACGTCGAGTTCACTTAGCTCTTGTGTTCTGTTTCCAACAACCTGCGATCCTTCTGATCTGAGTCTGAGGTACCAACTTCTTCGTCCTCTCCAACCTTCTCTTTCTCTCTTAACCCATCTTCCTTTTCTCTTTCCCACTTCTTATACAGTAACCAATTTAAGCAGAAAAATGCATCTTTTATCCATGGATCAGACATGTCAGTTACTGACTGAGAACAGAAAGGCATAACTAACTTTCCCATAGCCGACAAACTGAATGTAACTAAAAATGTTCAGTTAATTAGACAGTTTAAATTTACGTACTCATTTACTGCTATTCTTAAGAAAAACCTCTCGTTTTAGTTTTGTGTATTTCATTTTAATCCTTTTATTTATCACAATGTGGAATAAAAGAGATTAAAATAGTATGTGTAAAGAGTAAAAAAAGATACTTTAAATATAAGTACTGAAGATGTTTCTTTTAAAATATAGGACCAAATGTGATTAAATCATTAGAGAAAATAATTATGATCAAGTTTCTAAATTTATAATAATCATCTTAAAATTATAGGAGCAACTATTTCTTATTTGTTGAAAATGCGTTGCTTTATTGTTGATGGACAGTATTTTAAAACTGACAACCAAGAACTGATGTATACTCAGGAGATTCTATTTTTGTGGATGAAACATTTTTTTAATATGGTAGGAACTGAGACCAATTGTAGAACCCTTTAATGGGGCATAACTCAATTAACAATTGATTATATTGTTCATATCAGTAATGCTTTATCTTATGTCACGACTCCTTTTTCTTTTGAGAAACGTTGTGTTTGCACGTTATGTCACTCTAACTAATCATTCAACTCAGTGAATTAAATAACTAATCTGTGTTTGTGTGTGGTAATATATATTATAATACCAGAAAACTTAATCAAGCTGAAGACAAATGAAAAGGTTGTGTTTTATATAAAATAATAGAATGTTTAATTTTGATTCACAGTTAGTATAATGTTTTTTATGCCAACCTTCTATGGTTCTATATGAGCGTTATGAATTCTATGTTTTTGTGGATGATTGACAAGTGACAACAATTGTGTTCCAGAAAATGAGTTCAAAAAGAGGTGGGAGATTTCCCACTGTGGCAGCCAACGATGATTCTTCTTCCAGAGGGAAAAATGCATCGGAGTCTCTTCCAAATATTGAGCAATTAACTGAAGATGTTGCTGGTGCTAACCTTGAGCCAGGACAAGATGATGGTGAATGGGTGGTATATTCAAGGAAGTCCAAGAATAGAGCCAAAAATAGTGCTGCAAAACCATGGATTCCTCCGGTTACTTGGAATGATGGAGGAGTTGGAAGAGCTTCTGGTTCCGGAACTGGAAATCCTTGGCAGTCCAAAAATACTAATTTCAGAAGACCTGCTGGAGGAAATGCAAGGCCTCAGTTGAAGGCAAGTAAATCTGAAAGCAACAATGTGAGTTCTAGTCCATTGATTCGACCTCCCTTGGAGCATGGGTGGAATTGGCAATCTAGAACTGGTTCCAAGCAGCCCTGGGGTGATGATAGCACGATAAAGGATGAGATTACAGAAGAATCCCCGGTGAAGAATGATAGTGTTGATGAACAGGAGGAAGAGGGGTTTGATGCCATGGAAGATATTGATGACGATCTAATGAGTGATGACTATGATTCTGATGCTAGTCAAAAGAGCCATGAGACTCGGAAGAAGAACAAATGGTTTAAGGCTTTCTTTGAGAATTTGGATAGCCTATCTATTGACAAGATTAATGAGCCAGAAAGGCAGTGGCACTGTCCGCCTTGTCAAGGTGGTCCTGGTGCCATTGAATGGTACAGAGGGCTTCAGCCTCTGATTACTCATGCCAAAACAAAAGGGTCAAAAAGGGTGAAGATCCACAGGGAGTTCGCTGAGCTCTTGGATGAAGAATTACTCAGAAGAGGTACTGCAGTAATTCCAGCTGGGGAAGTGTTTGGTAAGTGGAAAGGTTTGAAAGATGAGGAGAAAGATCATGAAATCGTTTGGCCTCCAATGGTTATCATTCAGAATACAAGGCTTGAACAGGATGAAACTGACAAGGTATCAAGCGGTTTTTCTTATTAGCATGGATTCTGGATTTTGTGTTACATCTTTATTTTCTTCTTTATATGCAGTGGCTAGGTATGGGAAACCAAGAGCTTCTGAATTATTTTAGCACATATGATGCTGTGAAAGCTCGACACTCTTATGGCCCTCAGGGTCATAGAGGGTTGAGTGTTTTGATATTTGAAGGGTCAGCTATAGGTTATCTTGAGGCTGAGCGTCTCCACAAGCACTTTGCAGAACAAGGAACTGACAGAGATGCTTGGTTTAGCCACCACCGTAGATTATTTCTCCCTGGTGGCCGGAGACAGCTCTATGGCTACATGGCAGTAAAACAAGACCTGGACATTTTCAACAGATACTGCCAAGGTTTCTTTTTCCTTCATCTTCTGCTGCTTTTTGATGTCTTCTATGGAGACACCATATTGACTTCTGAAATTGTGTTCAGGTAAATCTAGACTCAAATATGACATGAGATCATACCAGGAGATGGTTGTAAACCAACTTCGGCAAATGAGTGAGGACAACCAGCTACTTGTTTATCTGAAGGACAGGGATGTCAAGAAACAAAAACAAACAAAAGCTCTTAAAGAGTCTTTGGATATAGTGACTGAGAAGCTGCGAAGGACAATGCAGGAAAATCGCATTGTGAGGTCGAGAACTAAAATGCAACACGAAGAGAACAAGGAAGAGGTAACTCTTTGGTGGTTTAGATTGATGTCAAAATTGCATTTTGGCTTTGCAAGTCAGAAAAGATCTTATTTTGCTATTTGATCTATGGTACTTCACTGATGTTTCTTTATCTAGGAAATGAAAAACTTCCTCTTTTTTTCTTGCTATTTTTTTGATGGTTGGATGCTTTGTGTGAATGAAAGATGTACATGCAAGAACAATTTTTCAAGGACCAGATCAGAATCATTCAGGACTCAAGGGCTGCAAAGGAGGAAGAGTTTGAGAGGATGCAGCAGGAGAAACGTGACAAGGTGAAGCCATCAAGTTCTAGCCCTTCAAATGAAGAGGAAGGGAGAGTCAAGTAAGGACTAATTCCGATGAATTGTTTGACATGTATTGGGAAATACGATAAATTTTGATTTGTTTGGATGATAGGGTGGATGAATATCTAAAATTTGTGGAGTTTCAAGATAAAGAAATGGAAAACTTTGTTGGTGAAGAGGAGAAACTCCGACAAACTCATAGAGACAATGTTGCTGCAATGACGCGGAGACATTGGGAGGAAAAGATGCAGTTGGAGGAAAGTTTTAATGAGGCACTATCCAAGCTCATGGAAAAGTACTCTCTGTCTCATCCACAAACCAAGTTCAATGGTATCTGATAATAGTGTTGGAAATTGCAGAAAAAAAAAGGTAAATACAGAAAAATAAGCAATTTTGTACTTGAAGACAAGGATATATGGCTCAAGATATGGAGCTGGCTTAAATACAAATGAGATAGCATCTTCTGTGTTCTTTGGTGGCAGTAGCTAGAACTTTTCATGTGACTAATTTAGATGAAGTGGAATACACCACTGGTTATTAGAGTTTAGGCAAAATGAATATAAATTGATTAATGTGTAAGGAAGAAAAATTCATAAACGGCTGTCAAGTTTTCTTATATTGTGGACTCGGGGTCCATTAATGAAGATATTTTTTTTATAGTAAGTTCAAATTTATTATAATATAATAAATAAAAGACTTTATTATAATTCTTTAAAAATTTATATTCATATTTGAATAATTAATCCATAACAATACTAGTTAAATCAAAATATCACTAAATTTAATTTTTATTTATTTATTAAATCAAAATCCAATCTATTTTTAATTTGATTTTTAAACTTAGAAACACAATCTGTAATCATAAAATGTAAATCTAAAATTAGAGAGAAGAAGAATAAATTTAGAACGTTTAATGACCAAGGCAAATCTCAATTCAAGTGGTATGCTCTTAATTTCATAACTTAAAACTTAAGAATTAGATTTTAATAGATGAATAAGGAAGAATACAAAGGAACAAAGAAAACGAAAATACAATTCTAAAATTAGGTGAAAGGGAGAGGAAGGCGCAACAATTTCTAAAATTGGAAAACTAAACAAATAATCAAATTCAGATTATTTAGTCAATAGATTAGTTCTCTAGTCACCTATGCATGTGAGCCTAATTTTGAGTTAACAAATCTGTTTCAACTTCAAACAAAAAATCATAAAAAATAGGAAAAAATTTCAAATATAGTAAATCATGTCTTGATTTTGAAGTTCTAAAAATATACAATGCAATTAGAATCAGAAAAATATAATATCTACAAAATAAAGTTATGGTTAAAAAAATAAGCAAAGGTCATATTATCTATAAATACAAAACTAAAATAATTATATATATATATATATATATATATATATATATATATATATATATTAAACCTAATTTATTATAACTAAAATGAAATTATTTAAAAACTTGAAAATATTTTTAAAATGTGCACATAAGATACTAGTGCCTAGACTTTTCATGTGGTTGATTTTATGGATAACACCAAATCTATGAAGTGAAATACACCAGTTATGTTATAAATGACTTTTGTATAAGAAAGCATAAATTTTATCATATTATATTACTGATTGATGACCTATTAATGAAGATCTTCAAAAGGTTGTACTCAACAATGTAATAAATATTGACTTTTTTTTAACAGTTAATATTTATGTTTGCTGTTGTGTTCACGTTCTCCCCATGGTTATGTTTTTCAATATTTCAGGCAAATTTTTAGCTGCCTTTAAATCGTAACTGTGATTGATACCACCATGTTTCTTTTCCTTGAGAAGTAAGTTCCTCGTGTATGAACCAAAATACACATATGTTCACGCAACCAAGACTAAAGCTACCAATTGTGGTACCATGTACAAGACCCTTTTAACCATCTTATAAAAATTAATAAATTTGGATACATGTATTAAATCTATAAACAATTTGCATAATTTTTAGGATTATATTAATGCATTTTCAGTTAAGGATATTCTGGTAAAAATATTTCACGCATATTTTATAATTTATTTAACCATAGTTGTGGTTTGGTAGGTTGTAACCTTTTTAAGGAGAATTTGGCAGATAACATGCCAAGATAAATGGTTGTAGACAGAGATGGTGGTTATTGGTTTGTATACGACAGTTATCTTAAAAAAGGTAAAAATGTTCAAGTTGTCTCTCTTTAGAAACATTGTTTTTTCTTTGAATTTGGGTCAAGGGAATCCATTTTTGGCAGTAACTAGAAGGAAAGTAATAGGGTAGATTGCCCTTTAGAACAGGTAGTTGATGTGGCAAAGCTAATGGTAGGACTACTTTCTGAGGTCAGAGATTCTCTGTCCCACCTGGTTTCCAACCTTTGTACCAGAAATCTTTAACTACACTCACTTCCAATTCCCTTCTCTTTCACACTTTTTATTCTTCCTCTTCCTTTTCCTTTCTTTCTCACCCCATTTTCTTCTTTGACACAAGAACGCAGCAGCATCTTTTTTCTAACATCAAATCACCTTAGGTAGGCTAGACCATGTTCTTTATATTTTCAGTTTCCTACTTTCTTGATTATGGCTTTCTTCATGTGTTGTTTTATCATATGGTTTTGATTCATGAAAGCTTTGTTAATTGTTATAACTTTTAAGGGTTTCAGTTAGTGTGATTCTTTACATTGTTGTGGGAAATTGTATAGATAATAATGCTCTTTGTTTCCCTTGAATACCACAAAATAGAAACAAAGTAGTGACTTAATATTAGTGTCCGTTGCTGGTTTCTGTTAGTTTCTATTTCATTCTTCAGAATCTAGTATCGAAATCGTATCAGAAAACTTACATGCAGCTTCTTTGATGCTTGTGGCAGTGTTCTCTAATCAAAATTAGAATTTAATATCGAAAACTTGTGTTTTTGACCATAAAAACACGTAAATAACTGTATGTATATTTTTTCTTTTTGATGAAGTTGAGTTTTGCTTCAATCATTTTTAGTGTTTGCTCAAACTTAAGTGAATAGGACTATGAAGTTTTATGGAATGCATTTTTTCAAGCTGGATCCATATAGAAAACATAAAAAGAACATTGCTTGTGAGTTACCTGTTTGGAGGTAAAAAATGTTAAAAGTTAGAGTGTGCTCTCTGGCTAAATTTGAGTGTTATCAATTTCAGTCAATAAATGAGAGAGCAAAGAGAGGAAAAAAGAGACAGGCAAGTCCAACTCTAAGACCTCAAGAGTCAATGAGTAACAGGTAAACCAGGTAATGGACAGTTAGGCATAAAGTGTTTTGAGCTGCAAAATCTCATCCACATCCTATTATAAGAAAAACACAATTCACCATGCTTTTAACGGGTTGATTCAATAAATGCCAACCCTCCACCTAGAACATTATTGAGGGACATTTGTATGTTGTGGAGTTTCTCATACATGTCCCGTGTTTATGGACACAGCTCCTAAGAAATCTTCTTTAACTGGTTAACCATATCCCCTTCTCAGAATTATTTGATATGACATGCTTTGAACAGGACAGAAAACATTTGATGTTCTCATTCTGAAAGGAGATGTGGGTCATCATGAGTCATCAAATTATTGAAGTCTGCATATGTTCACAGCCCTCAGCTACACTATGTCTATCCATGGATCTCAAATCATATTAAACCATATATATATGTACCCTCTTCATTGACCATATTTTCCCATAAAATAGAACTCTTTGCTGAAGTGGTTTTCTTTCTTATTCTGGTTCAGGAAATAGCTACTGATCACAACATACCATATGAATGGTAATTGCCAGTTTCATCTGTTATGCCATCAATAATTTTCTATCTGATTTTCTGTTGAATGCAAGTTTCCTTAAACTTTGTGTGTCAATGTAAACGTTTTCATTCTGTCTATTAAGCAGAAATCATCATTACTATGACTTTAGAGAAAATTGTTTTTAAAAGTGAACAAACTTACCATACATGAATCTTTCTTAATTTAATCATCAATTATGAATATTGCAGGTGATAATATGCTAAGTGATTGTGAATCTCATTGTCAAATGTAGTGATGAGAATGGAGAAGCCAACAGTCCCTGGTGCAGCATCAGATTGCAAACCACTAACAACCTTTGTTCAGACAAACTCAGATGCATTCAGGGAAGTAGTACAACGTTTGACAGGTCCCTCAGAAGCAAGTGCAGCAGCAAAAGTAGGAGATGCAGCAGCAAAGGTTTCAACCACGAAAAGGACAACCTCAAAACTCCATGAGAGAAGAAAATCCATGAAGCCAAAACTTGAGATTGTGAAACCCATTTTACATTTCAAAACAGGTGCATGTTCGTCACCCTCCAAGTCAAGAAGTTCTAGTTTTCCTCCAAGCCCTGGATCAGGAAGTTCAAGCCTTCTTCCAAGCCCCACCACCCCTTCAACCTTGTTGTCCCAGTTGACTATTATGGACAATGAAAAGAAAGAAGAGTCAGTGATGCCTGAATTGAACACAGAAGAAGAAGAAAAAGCCATTAAAGAGAGGAGATTTTATTTGCATCCATCACCACGTGCAAAACCAGGTTACAGTGAGCCAGAATTGCTTATTTTGTTTCCTCTGGCCTCTGCTAACGCAAGTGAGAAACTATAATTTTTACCATTCTCACATGCTACTCTGTTGTGTTCAGCATCATCATCAGAGACCAATATTTAATTCATATGATTTTTAATTAAAATTAGAGTTTGATTTTCGTAATTAACTCCAATATTTAATATTGATTTCTGTTTTATGAATGACGTGCTGAAGCTTTAACTTTAATTAAAGAGTAATATTAAAGGCGTCTAAGATGTATCATTTAAGTTATGTCACTCTCTGGTCTGAAATTGTATGGTATACACAATTAATAAACAAATGTGAAAATTTCTTTATCTTTTTGAGATTTTAAACTTATTTTTTGAATATTTTTAGCTGCCCTTAGAATATTAATTAAGGAATTTGTTATATTAATAGAATGAATTTTTTCCTTTTTAAATAATAATTGAGGAACTAGTCAATAAAATATTTTTTGAAAATACATAATGAATTACAACTAAGTATGTTGATAACATTTTATCATATACTTTTAAAAACACTCCTTTACATTTTCTTTAATTGAAACAAAAAATTTGAGCACAAGTTCATATGCTTTTGAAATGGTGGAGTCTTCATTTTAAATGAAGCATATTAAATTAGGACTATTAAACTTCCTATATTTCATAATTTTTATTTTTTTTATGAAATCTTATTTTGAAATAGACTCTCTAAAATATATAAAAGAAAAGTATTTTAAAAATATTATTTTAAAATAGATTGAAGGTAATAAAAAATTATTAATATAAAAAGAAACATCACAAAACTAGATAACATGAGAGTTTGTTAAACTATCTATTGGATTCAAGCATTCAGTTTGCGAATTATAAGATTAGATTAAAAAAATTACACGTCCATCATATTATTTATTTTTTTAAAATATAGAATTTTAGATTCGTTACACGTTTTATTTGTAATATTAGACCTTTTTTTTTTTAGTTTTTATAATTCTCGTGACCTCTTCACAATTACCAACACCATTATTCTATATTAATGGAAACACGTGCATAGCTATACCAATGTATATATAGTCATTGTATGATACATAATACATAAAAATTAAATATTTATATTAATTTACTATTTTAAATTAATTATTAAAATTATAAAAATTATCCATAAAAAACAATATAAAAATAAATAAATTATATTAGTTTTTATATTTTTATGGTGGGTATTTATTGTAGTGATAGTAAAGTTAGTAAAGTAAAATACATATAAAAAATAGTTACAAAACATAAAAAGATAAGTTCCTAAGAATTTGTGTACATTAATTACAAATAAATTTTCCTTTATTAATATTAATAACTAAAGATACATACTCTAGACTAGTAACAGGTTAACCTAATTCTCAAAATCATAAAAAAGTCGTTTAAACCTTTTCAAATCACCAATTTTACTCAACTTAGTGGAATTTATCTTTATCATTACTTATCATCTTTTTAAAACACTTAAGCACTATTGGAATCTGCATGAAGCATATGTTTTCTTTGAATATTCTAGACATTCATCACCCGAACTTGGAGTATCAGCTAGTACTTGGAAGCAGATGAAGTGAGATATATATTTGTTTATTGTTATTGATTTATCAATTCCTAGCTTACCACTTTGAAAACGAATCACTCCTGGAAAATGGTTGTGTCTCTCCTTTTATTGATTCAGCCATAGCCATTGTCCATGACAAGAACAAACACTAGTGAGTGTTAAGTTAAGTGGCCTACAAGGTTTGTTCTGGTGAGTTTACTTTTCATGATTAACTTCATCTTCAACCAACTTGTTATGAATTATGATGTACTTTTGCCTGGAGTTCAAATTCTTTATTCATTTTACAGTGGAGAACCCAATTGGGCATATTATATAGAGGTTTTTGTGTAGGATTTCACATTCATAGCTTGAATGGTGAGTTCAGCGTTCCTCTCCAGATTTGTCCACTAGTAATAATTGTGGAACCACAATGACCTCACTATTTTATAGAGCCGACAACTTATATCTTGATTGATTGCTTTTGTTAGAATCTTTTTCTTTGCACTTCTTAATAGTAGTAATAATTGTGGAACAGGTACATATGCTGGTATATATGTTCTAGTTACCTGTGGTTAAATTGAGGGATTTAAGAGAAGTATGCATTCTATGATAGAAGATTATACAATTGTTTATTGAGGTGTGAATTTGTATTTGTTTAGATATAAGTTTTGATAACCTTTGATCGAAGAAGAGAAGGAGAAGAACGGAAGCGGAAGCTACCTACAACGGAGCTAGGGTTCATGTGAGACATCATCAGTTGTAAGTTTTGAATTTGCTCAAGGCTACTTTTGTCCAATGAAAATCATGGACCACCTTCCTCAGAAGTTAAAAATTTTTACTTCTTGGTATTGCATGTCATTTTCAAAAATTCTTGTTCTAAACCATCAATTGCGATTAAATTTAAACGTTGGTACTATGATATACTACATGATTAGTATACTTGAAATTAAACAAATGAATATTATTTCTATTAATTTATATAAAGGGGGTACAATTGCATGCATTTCTGTTTGGTGACTAATTAATCAATCCTAAGAGACTAATTACGGGCAACAAATATGTTGATTCGATTCCTAATTATAAAAATAAATTAAACTAATGTCATGTAGTATATGTAATTAAGTTTTGTCGAGTAATTAAGATATTAAACAGGAATATTCATTTGACTATAAAATATCAGATAATCTAATTTGACTAAATACAACTTGTGTTTTAATTTTATTATGTTTAGTTTTAGGGAATTGCTTCTGCACCCCTCATTTTCTTCCTACACCCTATCATATTTTTAAAGTTCCAAAATTATAAAATTAGTTTTAGAAATGTAGAAATGTTTTCGGAATTGGTATTTCAGAATGAAAATTGAGGATGTAAAAATAATTTTCAGATTTAGTTTTCTCAAATGAATTTTGGGATGCAAAAAGCAATTTTGGAAAACTTTTTTTAATTCAAAAATGACTTTCAGAAAATATTTTTCAAAATATAAAACTAACTTTTGGAAAACCTTTTTCATAAATATATTCTATTATGCACCCCTACACTAAATGAATATCCAAAAACAAAAGCTAGTCACGAAAATGCTACCGGAGAAGTGTGCCTTGCACCACCCACCACCACGCTCTGGAGACGCACCACCCATCAGTCGCCTAGCCAGCACTACTCCTTCTTTTCAATATTCTATGAAGGGCATTTGTAGTATTATGAGAAACTAATGGGCGGTACGAAGTAAATGTGGGAATGCAGGAAGCAATTCTCCTAGTTTTATTTATGATTGGGTCAAATCTCTTCCAATCTAAACAAACTCACTCCTATACTAATTAAGTAATTAATTTGTTATGGATTAGGGGAGATTTAACTAAAAACTTACTCATTTTTTTTATTATGCATAAATTATGTTATGTTTTTTTTTTTTATGTCTTCAGTTAATTTGATAAATCTGTTATACTTGACTTAATAATTTTCTTGAAGATTTGAATTATTTTTTAAAAGATTATTTTTTTAATTAGATTGGTATCTAAAAACTACAACTCTTAACTTAAAAAATTCGAAAGTTCTTAATCCAACCAGTTTAAGATTGAGTTTATTAGATTGAGTTTAACATAAAAATGCATAAATTAAACTCAATCTAACCTAATTCAATCCAACTAGTAACACCCATAATGATAATTCAAGTTCCAACAAAAATATTTTAGATTAAACTCCAAAACTAAGAATTCAACCATGAATGCTATATTATTTGTTATGCCATTAAAAGATATTTTTAAAGTGAGATTTAGTAAAAGAACATTTTAATTTTTAATTAACATCACCAATATAAAAACTTTTTGTTATCAATCAATAAAATAATAACACCCTTAACAATGAACTACAATTATTATAAAAGTGAAAGAGTATCTTCCTTTCGTCTCTTCATCTTCTCAAGACTATCTTATTTTTTAGTTATTGCTTCCAATAGAACTAGTATAGTGATTTAAATTTCTCTAATTTATGTTTATGTTTGTGTGGAAAATAGGAAAAGTGTGTGCCCTACGTCCCTCGGCATTTGTGAGTCATTTTCTTCTTTGATGTGACATCGTGATCACGGATATTGTTACGAAAGAAGATAAATCACTCTTTCAATCCCTTTCCATTGCACCCTCATCCTATCTTAAAAGCTCAAAAAGAGTGGAGAATGGAAAATGATATATTCTTCTAAATTTTCTCCATATGAGCATTTTTTTTTCCAGTAATAACCTTAAAAGAATTTTAGTAAATAATTTAGTAAATAGGTTATAACTATCTACCATATAAGAAAGTAGGATGAGGAAGAAAATGCCATTTAGTGGTCCCAGGATAAGGTGATGGGCCAATGACATGATATTTAGTAGAGAAAAAGGCATCATACTTTTTCAACATTTTTATTATCTTAGTAATGAATGCGTAACAACTACCACAGTGTGTAATCTTTAATCAACCATAATTGAGGTTGTTGATTTATAGTATAAGATAAAAGAAATGGGCATGGTTTTAATTTTTTGATAGAGTCGTTTATTTCCCTTTGGTTTATATACGTCAATGTGTGTTACTCTACTAAATTCAAAATTAATTTCTCTCTTATTATCCTTATGGGTTGTATGAACCATTTTAACTTTTCATGATCCTAATCCAGATGAAGATGAAAAAAATTTCCAGAAAAGAAGGGTCTATTAATAGATAAGCAAAATTTGGTCAAGAAGCTACAATCAAGGTAGAAGCTTACTAAATTATTTTTTGTGAAATTTTTGTCTGGAAGTAGTTACTTAAAGTAGCCCTCAATAACTTGATTGGACCCATTGTCTACTAATCCAAAAGCATCTCTTAAATTCAGTGTTTTTCTCATAGTTCGCCTTCCAATTCCTCCATTGCCCTTTCTCATCATGGCAGTGAATTCCCCATAATCTATTTGCCCATCCTGCATCACAAACCTTCCATTAACAACTTGGCACCGACACACACATTCCATCATGAATTTTGGAAATTTTAAGGAACATACAATGCCAAGACATGGAACAGTACTTACATTATCCTGATCAATTTCCTTGATCATGTCATCAATATGAACATCATCTAAACCAAAGTCCTTACAAGCTTGTTGTATCTCATCAAGGGTTATGTAGCCACTACCATCCTTGTCAAAATAGGAGAAGGCTGACACCAGGTTTTCCTCTCTCTCCAGCTTGTTCAAATGAACAGTGGCAGCAATGAATTCACCATAATCAATTGTTCCACTTTTATCAATATCTGCCTGTTCCATGCCATACATATTATAACATCTCATGTCAAAATTAAAGGCAATGCAGCATGATAATGGACTAAACTAAAAACAAATTTACCAAAAAAAATGCTAGTAACAGACAATTCTCAAAATACCACTATTGTTTGATGAAATTCATGTGATCCAGGTCAAATCACATAGATTTCACTTAATTACAGTATGAGTCTGTTTGAATACAAAACTAAAAGTGTTTTTCAGAGCTTTGAAGAGCTTCTCTACTGAGAAAAAGTATATTTTATGTTCAGAAGAGAAGCTCTCAAAACCAGTTCTAACTTGTATCCAAACATGCCATGTGCTGAGAAATGTTGCAGTTATTAGCATTGGTCAAAAAATCTTACAGCATCCATAAGATCCTTGATTTCAGACTCCATCAGTTCAGATCCTACTCGCTTTAAGCCATCTTTTAACTCTTCAAACGTTATGGATCCACTGTTGTCAGTGTCAATCATCTTGAATAACTCTTTCAGGCCACCAATTTCTTCTTCAGATAGCCTCTCCGCAATAACCTAGGATTAAGCAAACTAAACTATAAATGTTGTGGTATTAGAATGGCATGCAGAAAGACTAAAAAGTGGATCACTTTCGACTTCCTATTCTCAGGAGGTCTTTATGAAGTCTGATGATGTTTTACCAACTACAGATAATGTAATGGTGCCCTGAAGTTCAGGCTAAGATTGCATGGTATTTCCTTTTTACTGATTTCTCTTGATTTGATGGAAAACTTAGCATACCAACTCTGGAAAAAAATCACAATTTTTAAGATGGAATTTCAATATCTATTTATGTTAGCTTTCCAACCTTGGTATTCCCTACTTGAAGCAAAGCAACCAAAACTTCCATGCAAAGAATGGTTCAAGTTCCTTCAGAACTGAACCTCTGCAAGCTTTCTCTTCCAATTTTAAGGATCATAGATATGAAAATCATGTAAGAATAAGGATGAGGCTGCCTCAAGATCCATATTCCATAAAACAATATATATTTCATAAGTCCAAACAGAGAACTGAAATTAAGAAACAGTATCCAAAAGGGCATGTATTCATTGCATATTCAATTCAATAAAACAATATATATTTCATCAATATGTTTGGACAAACACAAATTCTCTAGCCTTAGCAAAAAGTTCTAAAGAAGCCTTACCCGCAATGCCATCTTTTTCAGTTTATTCATTGCAGAGAACTGTTTCAGGCGTGATAAAACTGCAGAATCTAGAGGTTTATCTGGTGCATTGTTGTCATCAACAATCCATGGGTGGCCTGACACAGAAAGACATCTTACAGCTCTTAGGCCATTCTAAGAATTTATGTAGTAACGTTGGAAACTCAATAATGTTATTTGCTCAACAACAAGTTTAAGCGACTTACGGAGTACTTCATGTGCTGTAAGCCTGGTCTTTGGATTTTGATCAAGCATTTTCCGAATTAGATCCTTGGCACTGTCTGAAATGCTAGGCCAAGGCTCGGATTGAAAATCTAGTTTTCCCAGTAAAATCTGTTTGAAGATCCCCTGTTCAGTTTCTGAAGGTAACAATTTGCAGATCAGTATTATGAATGAAGAAACCTCAAATATGCTATTAATTTAACATATAAATAGCTAATAGTTACCAGCCCAAAATGGTGGCACCCCACTTAATAGAATGTACAGAATAACCCCTGCACTCCACACATCTGATTCAGGCCCATAGAGCTTGCGCAAGACCTCTGGTGCAACATAGTATGGGCTCCCCACAACATCAGAAAAGGATTCACCTGAAAAGTATCTCACAGTGTTAGGCAGGACTTACACAGAATGTAAGCATTTCCAGTTTATATCTAACGATGAGTTGTGACTGTAAGACCAGACTCCATGATTCTACTCAGATAAACCAATCCAGTTCATTTTTCAGTGCCCACAGGGATTTCTCACACAATGAGATCCATTATTCAATATAATTGACATCTCCAAAAAGGAGGACCCTAAAATCTAGGAATCTCCACGTTAAACACCACATCAGTGGTATATTCTTCAAGGTTCCTTCCACCATGGAAAACCACTTGAAAAGGAGAAGGCAATATTCTAATCTCAAATTGATCACATTTCAAAAACAAGCAGCCACAACTATTCCCAACACCCGTAGCTACTTTAATTTCATCCTATCAGCAACCACCATATCATAATCAATTCCAAAAGGATTCCTCCATAGTCACGCATCCAAATGGCACAATACCACCCCTTTCTCACCATTTTGTTAAAATAATCACCCAATTTCATTAAAAAAATAAAACCGATGAATTTTTTTTTGGAGTGAACCCAGATATTAATTTCTCAGTAAAACCCATTTAAATGACCAACCTTTCACAACTAATACTCTACCAAGAATCAAACCCTGAACTAATCAACCCAAGAGACAAATAACCTTGGAATAAGGAATCCATCAGTTCACCTCCAATCAGAGAAACGATCTTCCCACCCCACTTCTTAAATTTAGAAACCATCTACACTCTCACACATTAGAGTAAGCAAATTAAATATTGGAATAGGCTTTCAAGATCGTACACAGTAGTTTGAAGTAAAACCAACGAACCAAGAATCTAACCAGACCCCTTTCTCACCAAATTAAAAAACAAAATACCATTCCACCCGAAAAAAAAAAAAAAAGTTGACAGATTTTTGGAGGTGAACTCTGGATATCTCTGAGTTAGAGTTAGAAACTAAATTCTAAAGACATTTTTCTGCAGATACTCTTCCATACACACAGAACACTAAAGACCCAACCCAAGAGATAACTTGGAATAAGGAATCCATCCATCCATCCACCCACCTTCAATCAGATGAACAATCTCCCCAACCCACTTCGCAAATTTAGAAACCAAAAAGCTAAAAAAGGAAAGAAAGCGCCCACACTCTCACATCACATCACCAAAGCAACCAAATTGAAGATTGTAACAACAAGCACACACTCTAGTTCAACCCACAACCCACCAGGCTTGTAAAAAACGGACAACCCGAAATCGGTAGCTTTAAGCTTGGCATCCTCATCAACAGTGTCAAAGAGAAAGTTCTCAGGCTTGAGGTCCCTATGCATCACTCCAAGCGAGTGACAAGCCTCCACAACCTCCACAATGGTCTTTATCAACTTCGCCGCCTGTCTCTCACTGTAGTGGCCCTTCTGGACGATCCGGTCGAAGAGCTCGCCGCCCTCGCAGAGCTCCATGACGAGGTGCACGGCGGAGGAGTCCTCGTAGGCGCCCTCGATGCGAACCACGTGAGCGTGCTCCGACAAGTGGTGCATTATCTGAATCTCCCGCCACACGTCCTCGTAGTCCTCCTTGCACAGAAGCTTCCGCTTCGGAATCGACTTGCACGCGAACTTCTTCCCACTCGCGCGGCGCGTGCACAGGAACGTCGTCCCGAACTGCCCCTGCCCCAGCTTCCTACCCACCTCGTACACTTCCCGGAGGTTCTGCGTCCGGTGCGGCAGAACCCACGCCGCCTTCACCGTCACGTTTCCCGAACTCGAACTCGATTTCGCCGCCATTGTTCTCTGTGGGTCACCCAAAAAACAAACCTTTGAGGCAGTTAACAGTGATTCAGTGTGTTAAGTTTGGAACAGAAAGAAAAGTTTGTGTCTTTCAGGTGCTGTGGTGGTGGGTATGAGTTACAAGTGTGAACGTGTTCTTGGGCATGGTGTATTATTTTCTCTCTCCTTGGAAGATGCCATGGTGATTTGATTTGAGGAGCGGAAATTGAAAGAAAATTAGGGGAAGAAGAAGGTTTTTGTAATAACTACGGGTGTTTTGCTTTGAAGTTTGAATCGAATGAGTTGAATGAATTGAGGAACAAGTTGTGGTGTTTTGTTTTGTGCTGTGTTTGTGAGATTATTAAATATCTGATGATCCCTTTCCCAGAATTATATCCGCAGACATCTGAGCAACTTGTCAAATAAATAAATAAATCATATACCTTTATTTTATTTTAAACTTTATAAAAGTTGTGCTCATTGAATAATAGCAAATATGTTTTAAAAAATTTGTTACTACTTTTTTTCAGTTACTCTTTATCAGCCTTATACATTTGTGAAATATTTCACTTCTGCCTTTGTGGGGCGAGCTTCTTTTACTGTTCTGAGAAGGAGTATTTGATTTTTACGTGCCTCGTTTTCTTAAAATACTTTCAAATAAATAAGAATATGGTAATATTTTAGTCACTATCACTGGTTTTAAAAGTAGCAAAACTTACTTCAAAATGGAAAACATGCTAAAAAATGATTTGGGAAGAAACACTGGCTGCGGAAATGAGTTCTCAAGAAGTCTAAAAAGTACAGAGAGTTGACTGAGAAGAGAAAAAAAATGAAGGTGTGAAGAGATATTTAAACCTTATCCTTTGATCAAAGAATTCGTACTTAATAATAATAGTAATTATTAATATTATTATTATTATTATTATTAAGTTGTTCATTATATAACTTAATTAATCAGTGACGTTTACAAACCAAATCTTAGTTGAGAACTTCAAACTTGTCCAAAGAACTCATTGAATGGTTATTCTTTATTTTTAGGATGTCATTGTTATTCTTATCTCACGTTATTTTTTACTTTGACATTTAAATTCATCTCTTTTAGTGAATCTTTTGTCATTAACTTCTCCGCCGTTAATTTATGATATTTATAGTTAGTTTTCTCATTTCACACAATTCCTATATTTTCTATAAAGTTATAATCATCTTGTCCAATTTTAAATTATAAGTTTCTAAGAGCTTAGTAACCAAACAGTATTTACTCTTTATGAGAGAATTTGTGATGTATATCAAAGAGTCATAATAATATTATATTGGATATTTCCTTCCATCTCCATTTTATATTGGTATAACTTTATTTTCAAACAAAATTGATTGATTAGAGACCGTGACACGTAACCTTTAGTTTTGTCTTCAACATATTGTGACCAATCTCATGAGCTAGAATGAACCAAATTATGATCAAAATATTTCTAGATACTCTAACAATTTTATGTGTGTTTTGCTCCTCACTGTAATATAACTATTGGCACAGTCACAAGGAGTATATTAAATGAATAAAATAGTTTTAGTAAATCTTAAAATGAATAATAAACTTTTTATTGAAATATAATCGGCAGTTATTTAATTTTGATTTCACAAATATATATATATATATATATATATATATATATATATATATATATATATATATATATATATATATATATACAAGCATGATAATAGGAGAAGTAAGAAGAGATGTTTGTTTTCTCTGCTCCTATCGTCACAAAAAAATCATCTTTGAAAAATATGATGTTATATTTTTCAAACCATCGAAGTTAAATCTTATCAAATTTAGGTGAATTCCTGATGAATTTGTGACTTTTTCCACAACTTTATTTTATTTATATATTTTAAGATATTAATTTTATTTCATAATTTGATTTAGTTGTTTTATTTTGTTCCTATTATTATTATTATTATTATTATTATTATTATTATGCATGAATAAATATTATTCTGGGATGACCTTAGAGACTAGAAACGTGGGACCTCACGATTATAAGACAACGGAATAATCGGAACAATCGGAATAATCAAACACAGTCTATGAACAATACACAACGTTTCAAACAAAAACAACAGTTTCTGAGTGTTCAGACTTCAGTATTGAAAATCGAGACTTTGGTTAAAACCATTTATTTTATTTATAATTTCAGTTTTATTTTATTTCTTATTTTGTTAAAAAATACTGAGCACTTCAATTATCGTAGATAAGTTATATATGTTACAAATGGACAAAAAAAGTTTATTCAATACGGATTTACAGATTAACACGTTAATGGAAACTATATGATCATATATTTTAATTATGTAAAAGTTGAGTTTTAAAAATAAAAAATAATAATTCACGTTACTTGTAAAAATAACATAAAAATACATTGGTTCAACTGAACTCACCTCGCAAATGAGTTGGTTTGATAATGATCCAAGCAAGCCGAAGTTCAAGCTTAAATTAATTGGTCCGACTTTATCAATTATTGGATTAGAAAGATCGTCTCAAAATATTCTTAATCTCAAAAAAAAAAAACATATTCATTAACAAATACAGATATACACCAAAACGAAAATGAGATTATAGGGTAAAAATCTTCCATAAATCTCGAATAAAAGAAAAAAAAATATATCTCACATTACACGGAAAAATTGATTAAAAATGAGATTATATATATATATAAATTTTATTTTATAAGTTAGTCTTCTAAAATCGAGTTAATTCAAAATTCAATTTTAATATTATATTAGAGTATATATAAATTTATGAGTTTATTATCACTATCAGATTATTATTAAATTACGTATAAATATTTACTTTTACATTTAAAAGATTTAATTTTGATGAAAATGATATTAAAAATCTCATATTAATTAGATATAAAATTAAATATATAATATATAAATGAATGTAAATTTAACTTTACAAACTAATTTTTTGAAACTAAATTAAACCTAAAATTTATCTGTTAACATGCACGAGTAATAAAGATGTTGGATTTTTTCTTGGAAAGAACAGAAAGATTTGAAACTTCATATATATATATATATATATATATTAACTGTGAATGTATTACTTCCAAATTGAATTTTTAACACTGACAGAAGTGAGCCCTTTGAGAGGATGCAGGCGTAACCTAATTCATTTTGTATTGGTGTTTGAAATGTTATGTGATATTATCTGTTTTGTATGTGTTAAGTGTTTTTTTTTTTCGGTGTATTAGATTTGTTTGGAATCTAAGTATAATTTATCTTTTCATACAATTTTATTTTTTTAGAGAGATTCAAGGTATCCACGAGATGTGTACTTAAAATAAGAGTTCGAGGAACTGTGTCTAGAATATTTCTTAGATTGTTATGACACTAAAATTTAATAGTATTATTTCACTTGAATTGGTGAACAGTACAATCAACACCAATTACAGAATTATTTTCTGTAAAATCAAATGAAGGTGAAAGGGAAATGAGGGTATTGTACAATGCAATTGGTCACGTGTGTGACAGAACCAACTAAAACAAATGTTAAATTTGGACAAAAGTCTGTAACTTATGGAATGGGGGGTTTTGTCAGAGGCAATGTTTGTTGATTTGTTCACTCACTCCCATTATCTCTACGCTATTCTTATGCTTCAAATTTCAAACAAAGTGATGACATAAACAACTCTTTTTACTTATTTTCTACAACAACTTGACCTATTTACAAATTAAATAGTCAAGATGTCATGATGGGAATTTCTGTTTCTATTATTAATTTTTCCTGTGCATGTGATAGGGTGAATGATCCATCCTTGAAATCGAGACTATAGGATAATGAAGTTATTAAATAAAAAGTATTTGGTGGTTTGAAAAGCATGAACTAGGTTTGAAAAATTATCTGTGGACACCAAGAATAAACTCTGCACTATGACAGAGAAACACAAAATCTTAAGAATGATAATGTGATAGTTAATAAGTAATACGATGAATATTAAAAAAGAAGAAGGAATAAATATACTCATCTCACACTAGCCATATGCTTACGCTTTATATATGTTATACGATTTAAAAAATAAGAAAACAACATCTATATAAAAAATGAGAAAAGATTAAAAAATCTCATTATCATTATCCAAATTTAAAAACAAATAAAAAAAAACAAATTTACCAATATATATCTTATATCCTTCTTTTATCATGATTTAATTAAAAGAAATAACTCTCAAAATATAAATATATTAATAATTGAATTATATTAATCTATTAAGAAAAAAAAAAAAAAGAGGCTGTACAACATGCACCATCATTACTTCTCTTTTTATTCATGTTATGTGAATCTCATCATTGTGTATATATTTGTTTTTTCACAACTAGTTTAAAGTTTTCCTCTGATCTAATGGTATCTAAAATTTTATTAAGAAACTTGTTGATGAAAAGGAAAAAAAAAATATAGTTGATAAAAATTATAAAAAAATAGAAACGTATGAAAAATAAAAGTAAAAATTAAAAATGTTTGATTGGAAATAAGGATAGACCTAAAGAGATTAATGATAAGAATTGATAATAAATAAGTAAAAATATATATTGATAAATCTAATTACTTTTAAAAATATTTTTATCGTAATTCCACTGCACCACATAATCTAAGTTATTTCCTTTCATTCTCTCCTAATCTCTCATCAACCAAACACGAGCAGATCTATGAATATTTTCTCGTGTGAAAATTGAGATCAGAACCAACCCATTTCTATTTTCTAGTTGTAAAACAGGTTCTTGTAGAAGAATCATCAAGAACAAGATTCTTAGTCAAATCAAGAGAAGAAAATTGAGATGGAGGGATCAAGAGAGCCGAAAAAGATAAATTAAAGAATACAATTAAAAAAAAAAACGAGTTAAAAATCTTGTTTAGCACTTGTGAAGTACTTATGTTGTGCTTTACCAATGTTTATTTAAGATTCTTAGTAACCATTGGACCTTAATAAACAATAAAAAACTAAACACTTATATTGAGGTGCCATATATTTTTTAGAGAGGCTCTGCATTTTGTATTACATATTTTAATAAATCCGAAATTATATTTAATTAATAAAAGATAAAATCATTATATATAGATATTCTTATTGCACATGCAATTGAACGAAAAATTACAATTTTATATACTCTGGGATTTGAATGTCAAACCTCAAGACAGCAAATTAAACCTGCGAAATTAAAATTAAGATAATAATTTTATATATATTATGGTATTCTAAGCTCAAACATTAATATAGCAAAATAAACGTATGGCTTGCCGGTCTATTTTGTAGTAGAATAAAATGCATTGCACCCTTGAGCAAATCACATCCCATCACTGTGTTGATAATAATAATAAAAAAAAAATCCCATCACTGCACTCCTTGAAACTGATTTCTTATTAGAAAAACCTGTTTCCATATCTAAACAAAATCCTTATTTATATCACATCTTTCAAGTTAATGAGGGTAATATTCTAAACTTCAATAATTTTAATGAGTTTAACAGACTTACACTGGTATAAGCATATAAATTTATTGTTGGGATATTATAAATCAATGTTGATTTCTTATTGAACAACACTATCCAAAAACTTACACTGGTAATTCGTATATTATTTTTTAATTTTAACAGTAAAAACATTACACAGCTTCGAGATTGTAAGGGATTAATAACCACCAGGTGCACTGTGTCCAAATAAAGAAAAAGTCACTAACAGAACAGCTGAATTGATACGGAAAAAACAGGAGAGGTGGCTATATAATACATAATCCACGATATCAGATGAACTATACTGCAGAAATACTACACATAGCAACTTATCCTCAAATGAGGTTTAAGTACATGTTTTCATGAGTCACTCGAGCAAAAAAGTTATATAAAAGCCTACCAGAAGAGCTACCAAGAGGAGCTTAATTTACTGAACAAAACTAAAAAACTGTTACTTGAAATAACAGTCCTACCGATGACCTAGAGAACCCTGAAGCGTAAATAAACTACTGACTGTACTGTAAAAGGTCAGGGGAAAATATCAACAATTTGCAGCTTACTGTGGGTGAGATTCAGATGAGGCTTCTATTTGTGGTTGGAAAAAGGAATTTACTCCACCATTGATTGTTAACGCTGTACAATATCTAAACCCTACTCTCTGAGAGTAACAAAAGAAAATGGTTAAAAATTAGAATCCTGAAATTAGGCTTCATACTTTGATTTGATGTAGAGTCTATTTCGTTGTCAGCATGCCGTATACAGTATTTGATATCTCCAACAACTGCTGCTCCATTTTATCCCTCGATGTAAATAATTCCAAGAACATTTCCTGCGAGAAAAATATATAAAATAAATATTAACTGAAATTATAAAAATTGAGAAAATAGTAACACTATAACATTACCTGACACAATATCAATGAATTGTCAAGGTCAGACTTAGAATTAACCGTCCTAGAAGAATCAGGGGTCACATTAGGTTGACCTTCATCGAGCTTCTTGGGCACCAAATCTTGCAAATTGCTGCAATCAAAAGGGGGAAATAAGGGAACTACCGAAAGAAGAAAAGCAACACTTTTCCGCCTTTGTTATTTTTTTTCCGTGGAAGGGTGCATGAAATGGCTTTAAAGAGTATAATTTTATTTATATTACCTCTTCATGTTTGTCAGTTCTTCACTTTGCAGCTGAATTGGTAGGGTTGAGTTCGGCTCTTGAAGTACAATCTCCTGTGGAACATTAAGCAGCTCAGGATTCCCAAACCATGGTGAAAATTCGTTTCCCTGAGTATTGTCTAGGTTCGTGCTTTCTAGCCAATCCTCCCAGCTTACCGGAAGATAATTTGAAGTGGTATGTTCTCTCAATGTTCGCACATCACTCAATTTATTGGCTATTTCCATCAGCTGTTGCTCAACTTTAGTTTTCCAAATCATCATGTCTTCATGCATACCCTGTCAGTATGTAAAGCTACAGTAAAGCACATAACACATTCAACATAATATGAATCCCATTAAGGCCTAGTTTGTTTAAGATTAAATAAAAAAGGCTTATATATATAGCTCACTTTCAGAAGGCACTATCTCTAGAAGTCTCTTAAATGTATATTTTATTTAAGAAAGTGCACTTTTTCTTCAAAAAAAAGACACTGCCAAACAAGACCTATATTCTTAAATAGTGGGAAAATGAGGAAATAAGCTGCTTAGATACCTGCACACCCTTCAAAGAAGTCAAAATCTCAGTTACACGGCTCTCAGTCATGGCTTTCCAATTCACAAAACTTTTCTGTGTCTCCTGTCCAGACATATCGAAATAAAAGTTCATAAAGTTCTATTTGAGATGGCAGAGCATGGGATTAACTTATTCACCTCCATCAAACACCTTTCCCTTTTTTCTTTCTTTTTTGCAATGAGCTCCTGCATGTCCCTGGTATGCAAATTAACTTCTTAAAATTGAACATTTAACAGTAAGCATACAGAATTATTTATGAAATTTGAGTTTCCAAGTTCAATACCTCTTCATCTGAGCCATTTCCATTTTGAGCACTTTCATTTCATCAATAGAATCAATATTCTGCCCAGGAACACTGCCTGCCCTTAATGTAGATGGTTGTATCCGGTAAGGGTCTTGCATCCCAGTCTCCAGGCGGATTTCATCCAAATTAGCACTCTCGGACCAATACTCCATGACTCCCTTGGTGTTGAAACGTCGTCGGAACCGCTCAGTGCCTCCAGGTGCCAATCTACCATCAATGTGCTTCAGTAAGTGGTCTAATAGTCCAGTATCACCGATGTGTTTACGGACAGCCATTCTTAATGCAGATCGGGTAATTGGATTTTCAAAAGTTGCACCTTCACCCTTTAAGACCTCCCACATGCTTTGCTCAGCCAACATATATCTACATTACATTACTCTCTCAACTTTAATATATTTTTAAAGTGTAAACAGAAAGGATATTATAAATTACTTACCTCTTAGCTGACCACCTATCTCTGTTTTCACTCTTCTTTGTCTTGGGCATGCCGCTACTACTTTCCCTTGTACCGGCACACATATCCGCTTTAATCTCTCTAAGACGATTTAGGCTAAGGCGTTTTCTTTTTTTAAATTTTGGCATGAAGATATGTTCACCTTTAGTGATTTTTTCTTTATCTTTTGAGTCCTCCACCGTAGGAATACTGGAAGAAAATTTACTTCCATTTTCCTCATCCTGCCCAGTGAACATGAAGCGGTGAGAAAAACCCAAATGACCCATTCGAGCAGCTCTCTGTTAAACTCTGTTGGTACCTCAGAGCTTCCGTAAACTCAATCAGGCTGCATTCCTGCATTACAAAACATTAAAAAACAATTCTGTTATACAAATAATCCAGAAAATAAGAACCCAATATTTGTACAATAGCATTATCATTTATACGTTCAGAAGAAGAATCAAGTGGAACCAAAATGCTTGGCGCAATGACATTATCTAGATGTGTAATATTATAACCTACATACAGTGTACAGGAAGCGACATATTACAATTATAGAATACGAATTTTGTTACTATTTGGTATGAAGCAGAAAAGGAAATGCAGGATGAGAATACAATTAAGTTCAGGGACAGAATTTGATGAAGTTGAAAATAGATGTTCATCCCTGTAGAAATTCAGAGAGTTCCTAAGGTTCAACAACAAAGCGAACTTGCATAAACATCAGAATATGTATTACACAATTATAATCGTTTATACCCCAGTCAGTTTATCCAAAATAACTGTTTGATGTCTGAATAGCTATCCTGTATAAGTTATTCAATACCTCAATTCTAATGCATACACTTGGATTCAAGTTGGTTGGAACAGATTGATACTGCAAGTAGTCATCAGCATGCTTTCATTGATGTTTTTGCCTTGCAAATAGACTAGCCAAGTGAATCAACGGCATGAGCTATATTTCTTAAACTACAACAACTTTGTCTGAATAACTCTTCACTTTTTATAAGATGGCCACTAAAATTAACAGAAATGTGAACCATGTCCATAATTACATGAACTCAGTTTATCAAACTACACCAACTTTGCTGAATTATGTCTCCATCTTTATATAAGATGGCCAGCAAAATTAATAGAAATGCGAACCATACTCATAATACATTGGCCTTTGGACTTACATGATAAGTCATGTTTATAAACCCATGCCCATAATGAAGAGGGAGAGAGAAAATTAATGATTCAGAGGAGTGTTCAGCAGCCTCAATATTTGCATTACATATTCAAAAAGGAAAATATAATCAATCCAACAACATCATATGTTAAGTATTTCCAATAATTATATCAAACAGTAAAAAGAATGGTTTTACTGGACAAAGGCACATTGACATCATAAGCAAGAAAAACCATATCAAACCCCCATTCAAACAAGAAATTACAAGAAACCATTTGATCCCGAGAGAATGAGGACCAATCACCTATTCTGAATTCAAAGAATCTTTCTCTGTTGAAACTCATATACAGAGTACCTCGAGACTCAATAGTTGGGAACTCGGCTTAGTATTTGATGGATGCAGTTCGGAACTAATTTAAATGCATTAGAACGTTAGACAATTATTAATCGTCCGCATTCCAATCAAGTTATCTAATTGGACAACCAAGCCAGAATTGTCATCTTGTGTCAAGGTTATAAAAAGCAAAAGGTGGCATATGGTGGTAAGCCAAAAACACGTCATAAATATGATGATGGCATGGCAAACAAAAAAGAATAATATATATCTATAACGCCTGTTGGAGATCTTAAGTCAACTAAAAATTAACTCAAATTATAATATCTAAGTGGAGAGCAATCCTCACTGTACAAGCCGGTATTGTGAAGTTGAGTTAGGCATAAACTCACTAAGACAGTATCAGAATAATTCAGGGCCTATCCTGATCAAGTTCTTTGGGGCTATCATGCCATCAATATCGGGCTCGTGTTAGACCATCCATAAATATTTAATCACATACTAGAGAGGTTCATTCCTCGAAGTAAGAGATGTGTGTTGGAGATTCTACATTGACTAGAAATAAAGTCATAATATATAAGTAGAATACAATCCCACCTTATAAGCCGATTTTTTGTAGAGTTACTAAGACGGTATCAGAGTCATTTCAAATTTGTCCTAGTCAAGTTTTTTGGGGCTATGATGTCATCATTATCGGACTCCTATTAGACCATCTATAAATATTTAATCTTACGCTTGATATGTTCATTCCTCAACATAAAAGAGTGTGTTGTAAATCTCACTTCGACTAGGAATTAGGTCAGATTATAATATATAAATGGAATCCAATCCTTATTTTACAATCCAGTCTTGTAAGGTTGAGATGACATAAACCTACTTACTAAGACTACTAAAAGAAAGCAAAAATATACTAAAAACAACAAAATCGTAGACTAAAATCCAAAAAATATAAAATTTGATTTTAGGGCCTTGACATTAATCTATAAGTGAACAAGATTTGGGAACAACATTATAGGTTTAATAAAAAAACATAGAACATAATTCTAAAATTATAAAAAGCAGAAAACAAAAACACAAAAACATTTCAAGTGATGAAGAACAAGAACAGCCACATTGAGGATAAGAGGAGAGAAAAAGACATGAATATCTGAAGAAACGAAGAATAGGCAGAAAGAAAGAAACAAACAAACAAACAAAAAGAAAAACTTAACCTGTTGTGGGTTTGTATATTTAATGCATGAAGTAGCATTTTAAAAGGTTTTTAAAAGACAAAGGAAAACAGGAGTGAGTTCCATCATGGGCACCACACTACGTGGCATGGCCAATATGAAAGGTGCCAGTAAATGCGGCATTGAAACATTGTCCTGCATAAGTTTTCTGATAGTTCAAACATAACTGGGGTAGATTGCCTCTAAACTGGAACGCAACAGTACTGCAACTAATTCCTAGAATGAGTATTCCTAAGAAGATCTCACCCCAAAAGTTATTTTTAAGTAAATCTTCATCAGGGAGACCTTTATATCAGAAAATAAGACGACAACAAATTATAAAACTGTTAGTAGCAATGATGACCAAGTACAGTTGGCAAACAACCCACATGGAAATGAACTTAGAAAAGCAAGAGGGAAAAAATAACAAACTCGGAATTTGGATGAATGTGTGGGGTGGTATCAAATATATATATATATATATATATATAAGCAATTAATAGAGGGAAGGGGTGGCAGGGTGGCAGATGTACACCCTACCTTCTCTGTATTGTTTTTCTGTTTATCTGTAAGTTGCAATCACATCCTCCCTCCACAGTTATAGCATGATAGCAAATAATACCAGAGATCTTTTCATCAATCTTAT
>Ga0209700_101095_pt1 | contig 54754 bp, 30 predicted proteins | sample SiratroredBW_FD_187528 | JGI IMG/M metagenome (GOLD analysis project Ga0209700, IMG submission 187528) | Root nodule microbial communities of legume samples collected from California, USA - Siratro red BW (SPAdes) (version 2) | ecosystem: Host-associated > Plants > Roots > Nodule | place: USA...
TTTTTTTTTTTTTTTTTTTAAGTTTTAAGTATTAGAGATTTTTTTTATCACGGACAAAATCAGTTATTTTTATCTTTACTTGTCTTTTACTTTATAAATGTGGAAATCTCAATTTTCAAAGTTATTAAGTAAAGTCAAGTAAAGAGGGACAGTTGTCAATACCCGATTTTGTCCAAGTAAAAATATATCATTTTTTATTATTAAAAATAATTTATTTAATTTTGTGAGTGTTTAATTAAAATAAAATAAATAAATAAATTTGTTTTAGATTGGAATTTATTGTTAGAAAAAAATTAAAGAGTATTTAAAATAATCAAGGATTAAGTTTTTTTTCTTTAAAAAGAAATTTAAAGAATTAAAAATAAATAAAAAATGCTTGCCACATGGCAAGCAGGGAGTGGAGAATTTTTGCCTGCCACGTGGCAAGCCAGGAATGGAGAGTTTTTATGACTATATTTGGCACATGGGAGAAAAAGAAGAGAAAAAGGGAATTGGAATTGGCACTTGGAGGATGAAAAATAACAGAATCGGAATTGGCACGTGGAGGAGCAATAATAGATTCGGAATTGGCACATGGAGGAAAAGAAAGAGAACGGGTATTAACATGTAAAGGAAAAGGAAAGAAGGAAAAAACACGGGAGTAGAGTGGAGAAAAAAAGAGAAGGAGGAGGAGTAGAACGAGGGAGCGGGAAAGAAGAGAAGGAGGTGATCTTGCTGGGCAGAGAGAGTTAGAAGAGGTTCTTGAGGTTTAGAGGAAGTTGCTGGGAGTAGGAGAAAGAAGAAGAGGAAGAAAAGCTAGGAGAGGTATATATTTCTGCTTCTTAAGGTTGGGTTCCTTTGGTGTGTTTTTATGTTTGGAATTTCTGAAGAGATACATACTGTTAGTTGTCTGAATTTCTCCTGTGTTTCAAATGATTATATCCTTCTGTTCCTTTGATTTTTCATTGCTTCTGTTTCAATAATTTATTACGTGTTATAGCATTGTATTTTCGCATATACTTGCAGATAAGCTGAAACGCAAAATAAGAAAATGGAACCCAACCCAGTGGGAGAATCAGGAGGTGTGCCCTTGCACCTCTGTTTTACCAAACATCCATGAACCAGATTTTTCGTCAACCACCATTAAACCCCCTATCATCCCCTACATTCTCTCACATTACACAACACCCTAAAAATTCCCACCACCTTGCACAACAATCTTCCTCTCTGATTCTACTCATTCATTCCACTCCTTAGCTTCACATCTCCATGGTGCTACACAGATTGTTGAAGAGGAAAAGATGTGTCGATGAAGTAAATGATGATTTCCCTCTCTCTTCTCCCGCCACCAAGATTCGCCGTCTCGATGCCGAGTTGCCGCCAATTGTGGAAGAAGATGAACCGTTACCCTCGCCGTCATTGTTTCCGTCTCCTAACGATGAGAGAGCTCTCGTGCTTTTCAAACCTCTCGCTCATTCGCCTTCCTCTTTCTCATTCACCGTCGATTCTGACCTTATCAAAGAAATTCATGATACTGACGACTCAAATACCAAGTTGATGGAAGATGATGAAATGGAAGAAGGTGTGGGTTCTATGATGATGGATATTGAAACTGACAGTGACCCTAAAACTTGCACATCAACTGGCGTCTTAGACCATCTAAGCCACCTTGACTTTGTTGCTACATTCTTCCATAATAGATTCAAATGTCTATCAGTACTTGTTCTTCGCAAGCCATTAAACTACTCCCTGTAACCCCACATATTCTGACCTGCACCTCTAGGCCCTTTGGAAATTCCTGAAATGCCCTCGTCATTAGCTGGTTTGGGCCTGCTACCTGCACCTCCATTAATCAGAATGCGCACCTACAAGTATTTGAAAGTCCTAAAATATCCCTGAAGCTATTTGGGTTGAATCTGCTTCTTGCACCTCCATATTTCTGGATCTGCACCATATCTCTCTCTAATTCCTAAAACACCCTTAATTTAATTGATTTTTTTTTTATCTTTTATCTTTTAACATTGGATTATTTTTTTAAAATCGTTCGCGTGAAGTGGGATTTTTTTTATAAAAAAAATAATAATGATAATAATAAATATCAATTCATGATTTAAGTTCTAAATGACCACACGCGTCATGCGGAATTTAGTTTAAGGAGTTTCAATTTTCATTTGGGATTATCAAAAGACCGAACGTGTCTATGATATGCCGAAATGAAATTGAACTTTCAAACTAATAAATATATAATAATTAAAAAAAATAAAATGTCAAAATTTCTCAAAATAACTCAAATTTGGTAGAACTACGTATTCCCTGATTCTTCATCCGTTAAGGATGTTGATACGTAGGACCAGGGTCAATCCTTGTCGGGTCCTTTAATTTAAAGATTATTATTTTGTTTTTAATCGTTTTTTTATATGTATTATATATTTGAAAAATATAAATATTCTAAAAACGACATTTGATTTTGATTATTTAATTAAAGGTACTATCTTAAGACAGGCGCTGTGGGGTGTTAATACCTTCCCCATGCGTAACCGACTCCCGAACTCATTTCTAGTTCGCAGACTTATTCCTTATTCTTTTCTCGGTTTTTCCATAGTTTTTCATAAAAAGTTATGGTGGCGACTCCATTTCTTTTCTTTTCATTAGTTTTTATTTAGACCGTTATACCCGTCGTGATTTTAGGTCGCGACACCACCAACATCACAATCTCCTGATCCCCTATCATCCCTTTTACCTTGAAAGTTTTGTTTATCGTCACTAGCCCATGAAGACTGGGCAAAGTGAGATGCAGAGAATTCAGAGATAGAGTAGGCGTGTTGTCTTCTTCATTCCCAACATCCCCTTCTGAAGTGTATGTTGTCTCTTCCTCCATAACTTCCTCCTGATCGACGTCCTCCATCAAGATCAACTTAAAATTTTTGAGTTTACAAATGTGATCCTTTCCCCACCTCTCCCCACATTTAAAACATAATCCCAGATGACTTCTATCTTGTAACTCTTCTTGTGTGAGTCGTCTGCCACCCGAAACAGGGAGTGGTGTTTTTTCCTCCGTTCACTGCGTACTTGGTGGAGTATATCGTAGTGGGTTTGTTGTTGGCCATCCCTAGATTGGTAACCTGTTAGCTAGGCTCCCTCCGAAACTTCTCCATTCTCGATCCCTTTCCTCCAATAGTAATGCTCGGTCTTTGGGTTCGCCTAGTGAATCCAATTCCAAACTCTTGAGTTCAGCCCTTAATGGGCCTTTGAGCCCATTTATGAAAACACTTTTTAACACTTCTGGATCCAATCTCAACAAAGGTCTCGCCACCTTCTCAAATTCATCTATGTAGGATAGCACCGACCCTTCCTGTTTGAGACTAAGAAGAGGACCGAGTGGGTCCTTCATCGTTCCAGGTTGAAACCGGCGAAGAAGCGCATCTCGGAACTGACGCCAGGAGGAGAATGGTGAACAAGTAATGTCGAACGACTGGTACCAGTTAAGAGCTCTATCTTCTAATGCCACCACCACAGACTCTAAATGTTCTTCTCTTTCAATGTTATTCACTGCGAAATAACGTTCGATTCGGGTGAGCCACCTGAACGCGTCATCCCCGGAAAAAATTGGTAAGTCTAGTTTCCTCGTCGGTGCTCTGAATTGATGGTAACGGTAATCATCCTGGTAGTAGGGAGATCTAGGGTGCCACGGATTGGGATCCCTATGGTCGCGACGATCCTCGTGGGATCGAAAGGACTTTCTACTCTCCCTATCCAGAGATGGGAAGTGATGAAAATCTGTGCGGTGGGGAGGAGAGGATCTAGTCGACCCGTCATCCCTACCTAAACCTCCGTTCCATCGATCAGCCGACTTCACAGGGTTGCGTGGCTTGCGCGGGGTGTGAGTACGACCTTGATGGCGATCTCAACCTATTTCCTTTAGCGACAACATCATCTGATCAAACTTCTTCTCCAAGTTCTCCATCCGCTCCTCCATCTCTTTCCCAGGAAGTGCTCTGATACCAATGATAGGTACCAGAATATAAATGAAAGAAATAGAAATTGAGTAGAACTTAAGTAGAAATGAAATAATGGAAAATTATTATTTATTCAGAATTTGCGAAACGCTTAAAGAAATCTCAGAGCACTAAGTAGCTCAATCACTTTTCCTAATAACCAAAAAAATCCCGGACCCTACCCTCCTTATCTTAGTCCTATTAATACTAGGAAAATTTCCTAACAACAATACTGGGATTCCCTAACAGCAATACTGGAATTCCCTAACAACAAGGTTCCCTAACAACAATCAGTTACCTATCAGTTAAGCTAGTGCAATCTGTTACAATCAATTACACTCATTCCTATTTCTTCTCCTCTCGTAAACGATTAGTATTTGTTTGAGCTGTTGATTGGGCTGTTGTCTATCAGAAGATTATGGAAGATTGTTTATTTATTATCCTTTTATTTTCATTTGTTTAGATGATTTAAACATGTGTTAATTCCATTGTTTGACACGCTTACATCATCTAAACTTATTTTTCAAAAAGCTACACATAGTTAAAATAAATTTGTACGTACATATTAATCCAAAAATTCAAAATTAATTTTATCAAAATCATTTTTTTCTTGACCTTAAAGTTTCACTTAATTTTTTTTATTTAGGTTAATTAGATATGTAGTTGCTTATAATGTTTATCAATTTTTATTAGGATGTTGACATATTTTTTTAATTAGATCCTTAAACTTTTATTTTTTATTTTATTTTTTACTTTTTGTGTGGATGGTATGAAGAAAGGCAACGTAAATTAAAGTGAAAAATAAGCTTATTTGAAAATGAATTGGAGAGGAAAGAGATAACAAATTAGTGGAAATTTTGGATGTTTATGTGTTTCATTAGAAAGAAGAGAAAATAGGGAAAAGTGTGAATTATTATAAAATTAGACTGTTTCTTCCTGCACCTCCCAGCTTTCTTAAGACATCTTCAAATTTTTCAAAAATTTCAATATTGTCTTTTTTGCCTTTTCAGTTTCAAAATGTGTATTTGGGGTGAGAATGTGTCATGGAACAATTTATTCCGAAATATGTTGATTGAATTATGGAATTGAGCATTTCGTAAGTCAATATGGTGTTTTGAAACAAATTGTTCTAGAATAGATTTGGAGGGTGAGAATATGTTACAGAATAATTCATTTCGAAACTTGTTGATTGAGTGCTGGAATTAGACATTCTATAAGTCAGTGTTCCAAAATTAGTTGTTTTGGAATAAATTTTCATCATATTATTCCAAAACAGGGTGTCCTGTAACTTAAAGAACCTGTTTCGAAATGACCTGTTCTGAAAGTTAATATATAGTTTCGGAACAGGTTATTCTGGAATAGGTTTTTTGAGTTATGAAACACCTTGTTTCGGAATAATAATTTATGGAATTAGAGGTGTAGGGGCATTTTCATCTCTATACTATTATTTTAAGGATAATTTAAACAATTTTAAATTTTTTGAAAGTGTTTGAAGAAAGACTTGGAAGTGGAGGAAGAAACATTCTAAAATGAAAAGTATAATTAACTATATAATATTTTTTTAATTTAAAATTAAAAAAATCCTCGTTATGTCTCTTGAAATTCGGTGTTAGTATAGATGAGTGTATAGTGACGAATTCTTCCTCCACCCTCATACCCTCTTCCTGCACCTCCATAGTGAATACAAAATTACACATATATCCTTACCTTAAAATTGGAAAAGTCAATATTACCCTCTATCACCTTCATCTCCATAACTCTCATCCGTCGTCTACCATATCACCAGCGTCGTCCAAATCTTAAATTAAAGCTTCAAACAAGTCCTAAGTAAGCAATTATTGATGTTTATTAGTAATTTGTGAGTGGTATTGTTGATTAGAGTAGTTAATTTGGTGATTGAGAGAGTATCGACGACGAACGACGACTTTTGCAATTTGAGAGTTTGACAACCGGATGACACTCCCATCCGGTTCACATTTTGCAAATGTGAACCGGATGACACCCTATCCAGTTCACAGTTTGAAAAAAATGTAAATCGGATGGGGTGTCATCCAATTGTCATTTTGTTTTGCAAATGACAACCAGATGGCACTCCCATCCGATTTGCAACTTTTTTCAAAATGTGAACCGGATGACATTCAAAGTCATTTTAATATGGACATTTTGGAAATTAATTTTTTTTATAAAGGTGCAAGAAGAAAGTATAGAGGTGGAGGAAGAATTCGTCGTGCATAATTAATTATGACCATTATATGGCCCATGACTAGATAATTTATTCTTTAATAACCAATATAATCAATTACGTGTGTACATAACATCAAGGATTTATAACTAGATAATAAATTGTAAGCTACATCAAGGATTTATGACTACATAATAAATTGTAAGCTACAGATAATGGATTGTGTAAGTCATTCAAGACTATTATACGATAATTAGGATACTAGATAATCAAATATGCATCATCTATAATGAATTATGTAGTTATAAAAATAGATGAAGATGAATTGAACACACATGATATATATATATATATATATATATATATATATATATATATATATATATATATATATATATAATAAATAAAACAATAAATAAAACTTTTGAATGTCCTAGTCAAATATGTTGTATAAAGCTCATATAAGACATTATTATATGCCTCCAGTCTACCCTCATGCATCTTGAACATATATAAATGTTGTTCAAATTCAACGAACCTCTAGTGAATCTTTTGGAATTATATAAATGGATTAAAGTGTTTCAACCAATTAATATATTAAGCTTCACAAATTACTAATCACAACTTTACTAAATATCATTAATCCCAAATACCACATAGTTTATTTTGAAGTAAAAATATTAAGCAAAATTTAATAAGAATCACATAAATAACACCCAATTGAGATGAAAAGAGTCACATCATCATGCACTTTAAGATCGCACATCATCATCAAATGTTATGAACCAAAAATCCACACTTAGTATCATAATAATTTTTATGATAAGACATAATCAATTATGTTTGATAAATTACATAATTAATTATTGTATTATTGTTATTATTTATAAACACTCTGATTCATTATATTATTCACCTAATTTTACAATGAAATGAAATGTTAATATTATATCATTGACCTAATTTATAATGAAATGAAATGTTAATATGTATAGTTTTATAAATATCAACCAGTCAATTCAAACACATGAGGTTCTTTTAGAAAAGATAAAAATGGGTGAATTATAAGAGTTTATATCTCTTCCTCTTTTTTTGACACAACAATACCAATGACAAAATTATAAACCAATTCACTATAGTAAATCAATTATAATCTTTTGTATAAAAAAAAGCATTATAGTCTAATACATTTTCCACTACAATTCAATAATCATGTCAAACATAGACTACAAAAATTATCATAATAACCAAATTAATAAACAAATACAAGTTCACAAATTTAAAAAACATTATTTTATATCCAAATTATACATATTTAAATAGTTCAAAATCTGAATAATTTATAACTAAACTAAAAATCAACAAAAATATCACTTAATTAAAAGAGTTCATTCAAATAAAGCATATTAAATATGTTTAAATAGAACCTATAAATTAAATATCAAACAAAAGATATCACTTAATTAAAAATTTCATTCAAAGAAAATACATTTGGTATGTTTACAAAGAACTTAAAAGCTATATTAGCACAATTATGCTTTTAGAAAACTCAATTTAAACATGGAGAGGTGCCACTAACACTTTCAAACGTAATATACAAAAGCTAAAGGACTATTGTGAAAACAATTTGTGAGTTACTTTAGACCATTTAAAGTATTTTAATCAGGTCTCAAATATATGACTTGTTATTGTTTTTCAATTAAGCATACGAAATTAAATATTCTAATAATTAAAAGGAAAAAACAAATTAAAAGAAATCTGAGTTTAGAGACCTAATTTAAAATTGTGAAATAATTTTTTAAAATTACATATTAATTTAAGCCCTTATTTTATTTATAGAAGAGATTATTTATTGATGTGTATAAACAAATTGCAGAGTGTAGAAGGCGCCAAGTAAACTCATTATCTTGTTTGTGTGCAGTACACTTCTCCATCTTTCTATCCATAACCATTTCCTTTCTCATGAACTCCTTCAACCTTTACACTATCAGATACCCACCATAGTGTAGGTTACCACTTTTCCCCAACTTCATCTGCAATTGCTGCTTCTTCTTCTTCTCAATGGCTGAACTTGCTTTTACGCACCCCCATCACCTTTTTCGCCCCAACGCCCCCTTCATTATCCCACCCAAGAGGTATCTACTCATTTATTTTTCGCGTTTTCTCTATTTCCCAATTCCTTTATTCGTTATTTGCCCCTTATTCTTTATTGGGTGCGCAACCACCCACAAAGATTGTTTGCGTGAATGGGTGAATCAGTGTGTACCCAATTCGTGTATGCTGTTATGTTGGCCAGCGTGGTTAGGGATTTTGGAAAATTCTCTTTTTGGGAAGGAAAGTTCTTCCTTTTTAATTTCAACCCCTTTGTTAACAGAAGGGTGGGAATGGAAATGGAGTTTAGATGAAAAAAGTTTTGATTTTCGCTAAGAGTGAGGAATCACTCTGAAGTTTGGACTCAGTTTTACGGCTTGGTGATGGGGAAAATTTGTTGGGTGGAGTGTTAATGGCTTGTGCTTTTCTTTCATCCTTCTGACATTTTTGTAGTACGAAGCACACACGTGAGGTGATTTTGCGCCTACTCGAACAAAGATGTCTTGGATATATTTTAATAGAGACTTCTGTGTGTAGTTGTCAGCAGTTGTGTCTGATCACTGAAGGGCTAGCTTTGCTAGTTCCTTCACCTTGTGAACAAAGACTAGCCTGGCTGAAGCTTTTAGATGCTACACAATTATAGTTGGTTTCTCATCATTTGCTCGACTAGAATGTCTAGACTCTTGAGTTATTTGTTAAAACAGAGCAGTGTTCTTGCTTAATGAGAAATTTTTAATTTTGTTACTATACTGTGCACTCATTTTTCCTAGCAAACATTAGCAAATAGTAATGGGTTGTCATGCTGACTGGTGGTTATTATGTCGTGCATATATTGATAGAATGATTAAAGATATCGAGTCATTATTATTTATGCCTTCATGTTTGAAAGATAACATAACGATGGACAGAAAGAATGATGAATGGTACAACTAGAATGGTTGCTGATAAATTATGTCGATGCCTTGATGGATACACTTTCCTTAGGGTTAATTGCTTGAGCTTACGTATTCAAATGTTGGAACAGACACGTATGCTATCATGTACCACTGCACAGTGTATTTCGCTTCATCTACAGTATGAAGAACCATAAATCAGTCAGAACTTTGGCTGCATTATCGACTGATAAAGGTAATTAGAACATATTCTTTGTATGCTCTTGATAATTTATTCGTCTATAACTTCATTTTTACGTATATGGCTTTGTCCTTTCTCTTGGCTACTGGTTTCTTGCTTTGATTTGCTTTTGAATTGTTTGATACTCATGACAACGGTATTGTTGAAGTCCAAATCATATAATTGTTTTTAATATATTAGTAAAAAAATACGATATTATGATTCAACCTTGGTTTTGTTGCAAGGTCACACAAGGTTAGTGTTGAGCTATAAACATGAAATATTGGCTGTACATATAATTATTTGAAGAATTTTTCTGTTAAAGATTTTGTGAAATTTTTGTCTAATACAGACCACACATTATTGTAGTTATACTTACATGGGGAGGATACAGGAATAACTACTAATAAAGTCCTAATGATATGTTATGTACGTTACATATGTTTATGTGCTGAAATTAATTGGACATGTGATACATTTGTTACCTGTGCTATATTAGCGCTCCCCTATTGGGGGAGTATATAGATCATAGGCACAAAGCTTGTTGCAAATATTTTGAACTTTGGATCCTGAGGTATTTGGTGAACATGTAGCGAGTTGTTCTCTGGAACTGACAAAGTCGGTTGTAATTTTGCTGGCAAGGACTTTTTTTCTTTCCTGAACAAAATGGCTATTTATCTTTTTGTGCATGGTCCTTTCATGAAAAAACAAGACTAGAAGCAATGTGGAGAGTGGCTTGATCATTGCAAATCAAGTTCCTCTCCTTGATATCTCTTAACTCTAACAGTTGATATATTTGTCAGAGTGACATTAGTTCAAATGTTGTGGTTGTGGACTATGCAGAAGCCTGTACTGATGATAACTTTTCAGTAACCTTGGTAGATAGAAGATTAAGATGTTGTTATTGAACCTTGGGAGAATTTGGTAACCCAAAGGAACAAGAAATAGAATGTGGTGGCAAGATAATCAGCAGAATCTGAATTTATTGCAATCTACCAAGGATAGAAGGACTGTATGATCTTGTGACTAAAAATGATTTTTAATACAATTAAGAGAAAATGAGAGAGAGAAAGTGTCAAGAGATGAGAGAAAGGATATCAATCTTTCTTAATACAGAATGTACAAAGAAACCTGATATATATAGCTGTGCAATATGACTAACTGCTGAGTCAGCAAGTAAATGATCTATAACAGAAACATAACAGAATATAATACTAATAATGAAATTGTAGGGAAATGAAATGGATATATGTGCATATCTTAATATTCCCCACTCAAACTCAGAGTGGGTGGTGAGGGAGAACCTATCAACTAGCCTGGTTTTATCTCCCAAGGCCAAAAATCTGAGAAGAAACCAGCTTGGTGAAATGTATGCATTTTAGTAAGGAGTTGGAATATGCTGTAGCATGAGACTTTTTCTAGGACTTTCTCCGAGAAAGAAAATCTCAAGTTCCGTACGTCTTTTTGGCATATAGAATAGGATTGAGACAGAAATTGTGCTTTGATTGTCACATAGCAGAACAGGAGTGGTAGAAAGCCACTCTTAATTCTGACGAAAGAGATTGAATCTACAGTATTTCAGCTACTTTATTGGTCAGACTTCTGTACTAGATTTGGAAAAAAGTGTTAGTTTCTTGGACCACTAGGTCGTAAGGTTTGTGCCAAGATATATACAGGATCCAGCAGTGGATCTTCTGTCATCTGGCCCTGATCCCCTGTCAGCATCTGAGAATACTGAGAGAAAAGGGCTGGCTGTGAGGCGGGGCTGAGAAGAAGCAATTGAAAGGTCAAGGAGTCTCTAGTGCAACAAGTCAACTATAAATATTGCTTATACTTTCTGCAGCATGATAGGGCACAACACATGGAAATTGATAATTTGATTAAAGATAAGTTGGAGGAAGGTATGGTGCGTATGTCTTATGTTACATTACAACAACAATTGGCTGATGTTCTTGCAAAGGGGTTGATCAGTTCAATTTTTCATAGCCAAGTTGGGAATGGAAGGCATCTATTCATGAGTTTTAGGTGGAATATTGAGCAATAATTTGCACATTTGCATCAGATATAATTATTATAAGAATATTTGATATAACAGAATTATTAAGATCTCAGAATTTGAGTTTGAAAGTTGACTCAACGCACATGATGGTCCTTCATGCTGCAATTAAGGCATACCCAAGGGTGACCACAATTAAGGTGACTTTCAAACACTCGTTCTCTTGACTAGGATTGCCAGCTTAAGGAATATTTTTAAACATACCCCCTTCCACGCTATGCAATTAAGGCAGGTCTGGTTGATTGCAATTAAGACAACTTTCCAACATAAGACAATCAACCTTCAATTCCTTAAATAAAGGGATTTAAGCTAAATAGGCAATTACTTCTTAGATTTTGGACTTAACTGAACCCCATAAAACCAACTTGTAAGGTGATGACTATCCAAACTATATAAACTCTATTTAAGTCATTTTTAGTCAATGTGGACTAAACCACGACCTTGAGGTTGCAAGTAAGACAACCCCCTAGGTGGTGCAACTAAGGTGGCTAAGGGTGTCTATAATTAAGGCAGCTTTACACTTTTCTTTTTTATTGATTATGTTTGCTTTTTATATCTCCCTGGATCATATTCTAAATTTTCAATGTTGGGCTTTTGAATCAAGTCATTTCCTAACAGGTAGGACTTAGGAGTTAGATCATGTGCCTCGTCCTTAAATTGTGTTAGAATTATACTTCTTGTGTCCTTCCTTTGCTGATTAAGAAAAGTAAAGAATTAGCTTGATGGATTAATATGTTGATAAATACTGCTTTCTTCTATCCTTTTTATGACATATTAGAGAAAAAATATGTTCCAAGGTAATTGTCATTTTATAAAACTAATGCTGCGTTAAATATTTTTCCAGAACTACCCTTAGTGGAAGTACTGTGTAGTGGTAGGAGTAAATGAATAATTAAGTAGAGAGATTAAGGGTATATTAGGAACTTACGTAATGTTTTTATGAAATTCGAAATATTAATTGCATTCCTTAGGATTTGTGTCAAAATCTTAATAATACAAAGTGGAACAGAGGAAGTATTTAATAAGCTTCTGTAAATATGTTTGTAGGCAGCAATGGAGTATGCCACTTAAAATTTCAAGCGATTGTAAAATAATTGGAAACGAACTTGATGAATAGAGCAATATTTTTATGAAATGGAGGAAAAAGCCAAAAAAGTTGACCCAGATCTATTGCAGAAGTAAGTGCTGCATACAACCATAACAACCCCTGTTCTTGATGTTTGCTACAATATTCCTGAGATTTTGATTAAAAAAAAAAAAATACTTGGAACTGTGTTCATGCTTTACTTCATCTTTTTATAATCCAAGGATAGTTTCTCATTCTTCATTTGCACTATCAAATAACCCCTCTCAGTAATATACATTTTGCATGGGTACAAAATCTACCTTTTGGTAATTGATGTTCAAAATCATGCTGTTTTAATATATTTACTCAAATTTAGAATGAATAACAAATCTGGGCGGTCTGATTTCGCAGGAAAGTCAGCCACTAGTGTTGACGAGTTATGCAAGATCATTTGGACTGTCGAAGCAGATTTAGAAGATGGCCACCTCCTGTATCTAACTGGTGATCCTGCTGTATTAGGCTGCTGGAAACCAAACATGGCTGTACTATTGTCTCCTACAGAGCATGCTAACATATGGAAAGCTGAATTTCCGGTAATTTGGCTGGGCTATGAAATCTAAACTTATATGTTTATTTTGTTGTAAAGAAATAATACTGAAGAACAAGTTTAAATGAGATGTTTCTACATTAACATTGAGTTTTTTATTCATCTTGCCCTAGAACTGAGCCCACTTATGTGTTTCTCATACACAAATAAAAATATAAAGCAATTCGTAGTGTATTGCGAGTATTAGAAAGACACTACTTCAAACTCGGAAATCCTTAACCCAACTACCCTTGAAAAGCTACTCTAGTCTGTTGAGGATTCTGCAGTTCCTGTCAATACAACTACAGTTTATATTCTTATAATAAATGACTGGAGACACATTTGCAACTAAATTTTCCATCCTCTCCATAAGAAAAAAAGAATCTTCCATTAAAATTTAGTTAGATTATCATATGAAGCTTCAATAACTTGTAACACTGTATGAAGATCAAAATACGCATTTTCATTAAGTAACTCAGTTCTAATTTTGTGATTGCAGATTGCTTTTGGCTTGAACTTTAAATATAATTATTTCATTAAGGGTAAAGCAAAGTCCTCAAGGGACATTTTTTGGAGGCCTGGACCAGCCTTTTCACTGTCAGTACCTCTAAAAGTCATTGAAGACAATAAAATAGTGGTCAGGGATTCATGGATTAGGTCGTATTCCCAGATGTCTTCAACTCATTCACGGAGCCCCTTCACAGAGGAAACATATCTTCTAGAGCAACCCTCTATTTCTTTCCTGAGCAAAGGTATTACTTAGTGTTTTTACACTATTATTGAAATATTTATTTTCCTAATATGTTTCTGAACACTCAAATGCTTCCAGTGGTTTGACAGATGATGGAAGGATTGAGAGTCTCCTTGAAAATGACATCCTAAATTTTGAGATACTTGGTTTGGAGGATCCATTACTTTATGACAATGATGATGGCTTGGTGATTGCAAATGAGAAGGATTTCCAGTCTACTAATATTCTTTCTGAGAATTACCAGCCTGTTGAGGAACCCTGGCTACATTCATTCCCGTCCATTGTCTCTAAGGAAAAAATAGAATCAAACAAATCTGAAACTGGTGACACTGTAGAAGAGAAAGTGAAGCTGGTAGATAGAGAACAGTTGTTACTTGAAGAAAGTAGTAATATAATGTCAAAAGAATCTATTTCAACCATTATTCTTATTAACTCATCAATATGTACCATGCAAAGAATTGCAGTACTGGAAGATGAAAGATTGGTTGAATTATTATTGCAACCAGTCAAGAGTAACGTGCAATGTGATAGTGTATATGTGGGTGTGGTCACAAAGCTTGTTCCTCATATGGGTGGCGCCTTTGTTAATATTGGGAATTCTAGATTTGCTTTTATGGATATTAAACAAAATAAGAAGCCATTTATATTCCCTCCATTTCGTCAAAGGACAAAGAAACAAGAGATTGATCTTGAGGGAAAAAATGATCACACGTCTCATGAAGGAGAGGATGGTTATTTAAAATCTGTACACAATGACTGTGATGAGCATGACGGAGAGGATGACTTTTATATTTCTGAAGTTCTTAAGGAGAACGTAAATGGTAGCATGGTTGATGATGAAGTAGAAGCTGATTTTGAGGATGATATAGAGGGAAGTGATGTCCAAGTAGAAGGAGAAACAAATAACTCTTCTCTTGCTCTTGGTATGAATGGGTCTGTCAGCTCTCCTATTTTGCAAACAAAAGAAACAGAAAGAGCTACCCACGTGGCTTCTGGAGAAAACAAATGGACCCAAGTTCGCAAGGGAACCAAAATAATTGTCCAAGTTGTCAAAGAGGACCTTGGTACAAAGGGTCCCACTCTGACTGCATATCCTAAACTAAGAAGTAGATTCTGGGTATGTTCTTTGATTGCATCTTACACAAAGTTTGATAGTATATCAGTCCTATCTGATGCAAATTATCCATACTGTGTTTCATCTGAATTTGACTCTGACTTGCAGGTTTTGCTTGCATGCTGTGATAAAATTGGAGTCTCCAAAAAGATTTCTGGTGTTGAGCGCACGAGGTTGAAGGTTATAGCAAAGACATTGCAGCCTGAGGGTTTTGGCCTCACTGTAAGAACTGTTGCTGCTTGTCAATCTTTTGAGGAACTGCAGAAAGACTTAGAAGGTTTGCTTTCAACATGGAAAAATATAATGGAACATGCAAAGTCTGCTGCTCTTGCTGCTGATGAAGGGGTGGAAGGAGCTGTTCCTGTACTTTTGCACAGGGCAATGGGTCAAACTCTATCAGTGGTCCAGGATTATTTCAATGAAAATGTTGGTTCTGTTACTAGTTTAGATTCACTATTGATTATAAATGTTTAACATAATGATATCTATCTATATTAAAAAGAAAATCCAGTTTACATTCTGCTTCTCCTGATTTCATTTTATCATAATATACTTCAGGTTGAGAAAATGGTGGTCGATTCCCCGAGGACATTCCATGAGGTAAGGCATTAGCTAATTACAGATGGCTAAGTTGCAATACTAGAACTGGAGGATGTCTGTTTTTAATGTGAACAGATATTGCGATTAATAATTTTAATCAAAAAGAGTAACTCATTGTGAAAATTGGCTTGTGACCCTAACTGTTGCATAGCAGGCTGTCACATTGCAGTTTACCATTTTCTATTAGTAAAGCCTATCAAATCTCGAAAAAAAAAGTGAAGAACCGAATCTTACATATTACATGTGTTCAAAACTTTATTTAAATTTATGGTGCTAGGTTAGCATGCTGATCCAGTTATTTGTAATCAAATAGTGCAACGTGAATGGTATATATGTTTTCCGTAATTGAAGAACTAGTTTCACTGATTAATTTAAGGTTTAGCATACAAACTGACACTTTTCATTTTGGTGATTTCAACCTTTTTACATAATCTTCAGGTGACCAGTTACCTTCAAGAAATGGCCCCTGATCTTTGTGATCGAGTTGAACTATATGATAAAAAAGTTCCCTTGTTTGATGAATTCAACATTGAAGAAGAGATAGGCAATATCCTCAACAAAAGGTGATATGTTGTTACTTCTTTTTATAACTACTTTTAGTGTGTATTATCCTTGTCCTTATTATCTTCCTTTTCTTTATAGTTATTAGTTAGATTGTGTTATGATATCCTCATCTTACAGTGTTTGAGAATATCTTAAAAGATCATAGAGCATTTCATGGAATCAGTTAGTTGTCTAATTAAGGAGGCAATCTTAGTCATCACTTTTTGTTCCAGAATTTATTTAGTGTTGTTTGTCTTAATATATTAGTAGGTTTGTGATAGTAATAGTAATACTAGTATAGTACTCTAGTACTTAAATTATTAATAATATATATATATATATATGTATGTATGTATGTATGTATATATATCAGTATTAAGAAGAATGTTGGATTAGTATTTTGTATCATGATGCAACAGACCAACTTAGTATCAATCTAAGATTATTCGGTGGCTTGTATCTGTAATTCGAATAGACTGCTTAAATGTATATAAAATGTAGTAGGAAGGTAGATGATTATTATTTCTCAACCTTTTTAAGCTAATCGCATTAAACATTTGGTTTTTAATCATGTTGTTCTTGGTTATTAGGGATAAATCATAATTGAGTTTTTCAATGCAAAGGCTTTATTCAATTAAGCAAACTCTTAATCACATCTTCCTCTTCTGATATGAAATAGTAAAGTTTTCATAAGATACCTAATTGTTCAGTGTAATTAAAAATCAGAATATTGTTAAAAATTATAGAAAAAGGGCAAACTGTAAATAGGAGTTTTTCCCCCTGATATTTTTGTGTAAAATGTCAATTCGTCTGTCCTTCCTGGTATGGTATTAAAATTCTTTAACGTGATAGCTTTCTTTGTGTTGATCACTTTATAGGGTTCCTCTTGCCAACGGAGGTTCTCTAATCATTGAACAAACTGAGGCATTAGTTTCTATTGATGTAAATGGAGGACATGGGATGCTTGGTCATGGAAATTCACAACAGCAAGCTATTCTAGATGTCAATCTTGCCGCTGCAAAACAAGTATGTTGTTAGATGCAGCACCATTATCATTTATTTATGTATAACATAGGCTTTAGTCTCTAGTTTTCTTTTTTCATTTTTTTTCTGACAAATACTGCATGTTACTATGTTTTGATTTCATTATATTTGATTACATTAAATATGTAGTTCTGATGTGATATGATTTGATAGGGAAATATCTCATCAAATATTTCTTTTTATTAGATATTGATTTTGTTCCTTATTATTGTATCTCTTTATTATGAATAAGAATATTCATGTGTACCCAACATGCGAAATTCATTACATTCTTAGTTTCTCTCTTCTCAACCCAGTACCAGAGCATTACCATCCTTCATGACCTGTTTTGTCACCAATCCTTTCAACACTGCTATTTTTTTCTTATCCTACAGAACTGTTTATTCTTCAATCTACATTAGTTTGTTTCTTCTATCCTATAATATATATTCAGAACATCCATTAAAGTGGCGTAATTCCTGGTATATTTCTGATTGGTCAATGAATTCCTCTTCACAATAACTTCACAGATGTTTCAAGAAATTTAATATTTAATTTGTAGTTAAACTTTGACTTGTTATTAATATAAATTTTTACACTCAAGTATCAACTAAAAATTATACTGTTTTTATTTATTTATTTTAATAGAAGTGAGTGCTAAGGCATCACTATGTTGCTCGTCATACCGACTATGTTGGCACCACAAGCAATATCAATCATATGCAACATCTCAATATCATAAAAAAGAAGAAAAGGTCGAAAAAGAGTGGGAGGATCACATCTGACCCACTACTAATCCCTAACCATATATAAAGGGTAAATAAAATCTATTCCTGAAAAACTGAACAAATGAAACTAGGAACATTATCCTACCTAGTAACACCCTGAGATCTAGTATCAAACTCAATAAGTTTATCAATACGTTGATTATCCTCCCTAAAATATGTGAAAAATGAATACACATAGTATTACTATTTACTAAACAATTCAACCATCTACCATGAAGATACCAAAGAATAATAGTAGTATTGGACCGAGCTTGAATAACTAGTTGAGAATCAGGCCCATAAAAAAATTAGTTCAGCCTTTGGAAATGCAACTTCCATAGCCCAAATCACACCACCTTTGCATATAAGGCATTATGAACACCAAGATATGAAGAGAAATAACCCACAATGGAAGCATGATGATTTCTAAATATTCTTCCACAACCAGATACGCCAAGAGAGCCTTTAGCCGCCCATTAGTATAGCATTTGAACCAATTAGAAGGAGGAAGCCAAAAAACAAGAACATATGACACAGCCTTCCTAGGATGTATATCTACTCCGAAACTTTTAAGAATAATGAGTTGTTGCACGTTGGATTTCATGCAATTAATACAATATTGACCTCAACATAAATCACATTTTTAATTCTTTCTTAAGATGGTATGTGGTTTTCAAAGCAGAACTTGTTTCTGGTTATCTATATAGCTTTCATGACACCAATGAAAGCGTTACATTCTTGACTTGAGAACTCAAGGATCTTTGAAAGAAAAAAGAATGGAAGAGATGGAATCAGTAGCAAAGTGGCAATGGAAATAGCTGGTAGGCCAGGCCCATAGATGTGAAGCAAATGTGCATCCAAAGAACAAGTATTGAGCAGTTTCAGCATCACCACCACAAAGATGACAACAAGAAACAATGACCATACTGCACTTGATTACGTTATCATCTCTAGGCAACCTATTGTTATAAATATGTCAAACAAGAAGAGATAGAGGGAGGAATAAATTTGCTCGAAACCTGTGTTGAACCGTTTAGAGAGTTGGCTGATTCAAAAGGAAATTATATGCAGTTTTGAGGCTGAGAATACCATCAGAAGAACCGTTCCATCTAAGATGGTCCTCAATATCAAACTGAGGTAAAATTAAAACAGAGATTGCAAGAGTGAGAGCGTGATCTTTAGAACTAATAGCATCAGGTATAGACCAGGATCTATTTGATATTAAAGCGTGCATCCTTAGACTCCAACTTGTTGTCTAAATGCTTAGGAATCCCAAGCCAACAACTATTGGAACGGGTAGTTTATCTAGCCAGAAATTAACCCTTTGACCATTACCAATATGCCAAGTCGAGTTAGCGATGATCAAACCAACATTCTGCTTAATACCATGCTAAACAGATGACTGACAATATAAATTGTTGAAAGAATTCCCACACACAGCTCTCAACTTAAGAATTCTGGCCATTTCAAAGTCAAATTCAAGAAAATCCATGCTAAGTTTCATCAAAGGAGTTTTATTAAGAGCATGCCAGGATTTAAGGTTCAAACCTCCATCCTTGATAGACCAACAAGATTGCTTCCAAGAAACAGTTACGAACCTAACATTGTTAACATTGCAAAGTCCACTTAAAGTTGTTGATAACAGAAGAGACGGGAGTTATCCTGCCCGTATATGACAGCAAAGAACCTTTCCAAGCATGAAGCTTTTCCTTAGTTTTATCAGCCAAACCTTTCAAATGAATTCTAGGATGTTTACCAACAAAAATAGGAACACCCAAATAACTAAAAGCCAATGAATTTTCTGAGAAACCAAGAGTATCAGCGACAACTTTCTTCCTAGAATGTGTCCAACCAGAAGTACAATACTTGGACTTGGTAATACTGACAATACTGACTTCCTGACCAGCATTATCTTTATAAGATTGGAAAAGGTGCACTAGCTGCTGCAAGTTTGACTTGGTTACCCTATGAAAAATGATAGCAGCATTAGCATATTCAGTGTGAGTTGGAAAACACATACCAGAAGGTCTTGTCTCAGGGAGCAGAATCTTCTGTGGAGACAGAAGAGTAATCGCACGACTTAAAACTTTTTTTGCAAGACAAGAGAATAGGGCATAAAGGATCGTATAACTTCTCTAGAGCAGGAAAGAAACCAACAGCTTTGCCATTGACAGAAGTAAAAATCTTGGCCGATTGCAGCACCAACTTGACCCATAAACATAGCTGAGGACAGAAGTCAAACTGATGCAGAACATGCAGAGTGAAATCCTACTTAAAGAGTGTAAAATGATTTTTCGATATCCACTTTTGTGGCATGATTACCAGCATGATGTCTTCTAAGAAAATTAATCCCTTTGGAAAGTACACTACTATAAGAAATGTTCCGATCCTTGAGTTGAGAAAGCCTCTTTGCTGAGTAGAAATAAGTTTATCAGCTATGAACTGATTCTGTGGGCAAGGATCTGTCATAATTTTAAACTTAAAATTGGACAAAGCAACAGGTCTGTAATTTTCCATACAATCAGCACCAGTACCCTTGACATCAAAATCAGCTAGCTAGAATTAAATTTAGGGGTCATCCAATTGCCTTGAAAAGCTGAATCACAGCACCATACATATCTTGAGAGATAATTGTCCAATAGGTTTGATAAAAGAAGCCACCAATTTCCCAGGAGCACTAGTAGGAGGTAAATTAAACACTACCTGCTCAACCTCTCTAAAGGTAGGTAGCTGAGTTAAAGCTGCATTGTCAGCATCATTAACCAGGCAAGGAATAGTTCTGCTAATCAAATCAGAACTGACACTAGGCAAAGCCCCGATAAACAAATTATGATAGCATTGAAGTATGATTCTGAATGTCCTCCTGCTCTGCACGAATATGTGCACCATTTCTCAAGAAAACAATCTTTTTGAAACCATTCTTAATCTTGGGAACCTGATGAAGATATTTAGTATTTCTGTCTTGGTCTAAATGCCATTTAATTTTGGATTTTCCTTTCTGGAATTCCTCTTTAAACATATTCTACTTTCAGAATTACTAATAGGTAGTGACATATTCGTCCATGGCAGTCTTGAGTGATTTACATTGACATTGTTTATAATTTAAAACCTTTATTCTGTTGTTTTACACTTTAGTTTGATCAGGATTTCCAGCCTAGATTAATGTGGCAACGTAGTTTATTGAAATCGAAAAATGCCTATAAAAAAGGTTCTTTACTACATGATAGGCTTGACTTAATTGTCTGATTTTGATTGTAAGGAAAGGGAATCATGAGTTTTTGGAAGAAATGTAAATTTCATCACTATACTGTTTTGTATTTGCATGAAGGGTTAACGAAAGGAAAAATGACTAAATAGGGTTTGTACTAGTTAAATTTCTTAGAAAAAGTCACTTTAAAGGAGCTTTTTAACTCGCTTACCATTCCATTAATCAAAGTTTCCTAGTTACAACTTCTTTTTTAATCAATGTAGCAGCCATAACCTCTCATTTGGTGCTACGCATAGAAGCATTATGTGAATAAAATCTTTAACGTGTTGATGCTTACTATCAGTTAGATATTAAGTCATTAATGAACCTTCACCAAAAAAACTTAAGCTTTTAGGATAGTTGGTCACAGGCATGCTATTAGAGCCTTTTTGATCAAATGATCAAGAGTTGAGCCTCCCCGTTCTTTAGATAAAGTTTAATTTCAGCATAGAGAAAAAATAAACCTGCATACTTATTATTGTCCATGATTAAAGCCTAGAAGGCTCTTACACAATGGTTGAATATAAAACCATTAATGAACCTTCCCTTATCAGCTTAAGCTTTTAGGACTGTTGGTCCTTGACACCTTGCATTCAGGATCGTGTTTTTATTTGTCATCACCCAAAACCCAGCCTTTACAGGTGCACAAGCTAAGCTACAACACCCCTTAGCCTGGCAAGCCTAACTAATAAAAAAGCATACTTTGCAAAATTATTTTCCAAAATAAGTTATACTATGCTTCCAAGTCTTTTAATGACGGACAAGAGTTTCTTCTACAATTTCAAGTTTTCAACATCCTGAAAGATAGCAAATCACCTTATAAAATATATCTCTAAGGAGTCAACTCTGGATAGCAGCACCAGCAGATAGGAGCCAAAACTGCTAAAGTGAGATAGTTGCTCTTCTGAATTTTTTATTACTACTATTATTTAATTTATTATATTATATGTTATGTTTTATTAAATTTAATTACTATTATCCTTTTAGTTTTATTATATTATATTATTCTTTAAATAATTTATTATATATTTTATTACTTTTGTTATTTAGTTATTACATATATTTTTAATATATTATATGTAAATGTTTAAATAAAAAACAAAAATAAGGGAAGCTAATCTGGACTTAAACTGAAGCCCAACAGACCAAAACAAAAAGAAAAGTATTACCCTTTCTAGTTTAATTCCTGTTATGATCCCACATTGACTACAAATACGATCAAAGTGGAGCTTAAACGGTTTTGGGCCATCCTCATCTCATGAACTAGCTTTTTAGATTTATCACAGCCAGCTTTCCCAATGCAATCTACTTGGCCTTGTGACTTCCTAGTGCAACATAACAAATCAGACCTACAATCTTCACGTTTCAGACGTCCAATCCTAAACATGAAGAGGTCTATTGAGATCCCACAACAACTTTAGATATAACCACAGTAGAGCTAGCTTTTGGAGTTCAATTAGGGGCTTAAACCCACCTCTTACATAAACAAAAGAGAATACAGATAAAATAAATTGTTAAATTAATCAGTAGGTCCCCAAACTTAAAATTTGTGATTGGGTCCTTGATCTTTATAATTTTTTTAATTAAGTTCTAGGGGGCATTTGTTTTGTGGATTAAGTTATATTCTCAGAAATTATATTCTTGGGAGTACTATTACTAGGAATTATTTTGTAAGAAACAAGCACAATCCTAGAGTTTCTACAATTGCCGCAAATATTTATTTTTTGGTGGTTTTAAGACGTCACATTAACTTATACAAAAATTTTACTAGATCAAGGACCAATTTTAGAGACCTAATTAAGAATTTTCGTAGTTTAGGGACTTACTGATTAATTTAATCTAAATAAATAAGAGAATAGACTGAATATTAATACTTATGAAATGATTGCAGTACTCTTTTTATTTTAAGTACAAGTATACATGCTTTTTGTTTTTGTTTTGCAACGTTATTTCATGTCAAGCAGTACAATCTTTTTATTAGAAACAATGCATTACAGATTGCAAGGGAGTTGCGACTACGGGATATTGGCGGTATCATTGTAGTAGATTTCATTGATATGACAGACGAAGGTAAGTGGAAATCTTCCACTTGTTTGTGCATTTCAAGTATTTAGTTACTTGAAGAAGGCATCTCTCAGATATACTTTAAAATTTCTTTTGTACTACTGATTGCTGTTTCAAATGACCTGACTAAAACTTTAAATAATCCTACTTCACGGAAATATTTTTTGTTATTTTTAATTGTGACATATTTAAGAATGCATAGCTTTGAATCTTCACCTTATAAGCTCAGTAGTCATGACAATCACTATGCAGAATTTATCAACCTAACTTGTATGCATGCATGGTATTACGTGTATGATTGCAAATTAAGTTATCAATGGCAACAAAGTTTTATTATTGATGGATTATTTAGCTTGAATTTGGCACATTAAAATTTGCTCTCGATAGAAGTGCTTGTAACATTCTTTCTAACACACTTTTAATGCATTTTTTTTATGAAAATTTGTTGTAAATTACAAAAATTGTGGGTTTAACTTATTTCCACTAATGCTTTGTAGTTTCCAATAAATTTTAACCAATAATGAAGTGTGTTAGGAGTGTGATGGAGAGAGTTTATTGAGTGTTCCTGTTGCTCTAAAGCAGTATTTTCACAGATTAAAGTGTTTTTTTTTTCCTGTGAACTATCTCCATCTGATTGATTGAGGCTATGCCTCTAGGGTTCAGTGTAAACAATCTCATGAATTTTATAATGTTCTCAAGTTTAAGTTTGATGATGATATTTAAGAATGAAATATTCGTTGTTATGCCACTCTAATATAACATCTCTCGCGGTGTTGTTATTCTTGAAGACCTTATCAATATATTTATTTATTAAATTTGGATTCTTCTTGATCAGCTAATAAAAGATTGGTCTATGAAGAAGTCAAGAAAGCCATTGAGAGAGATAGATCAATGGTGAAGGTCTCTGAATTGTCTAGACATGGACTTATGGAAATAACTCGAAAGAGGGTAGGTTTCTTGTCTATGGTGAATATTAGCTATTTGTTATCCCATGTATCAGAGACAAGTGTCGGAATAGGAAGATGTGTTTCATTTGAAACATTATGTGACCTTCCCCATTTTTCTTTTGTATATAGTTTTCCTGTGGTTTTATTCAAGTATAACTTAAGTAGTATGCCAAATTTACTGATCACCATATTTCATGCTTGCTTCAACAAAGACGACTAAAATGTCTATAGACTGAAAAGAATAATGCTGGAACTGCATTTTTCCTTTTTAGCTTGCAATCTCCTCTGATAATTGTTGGCACTGCACTTAGTTTAGTTAGATTTATTAAAATGAATAACCAATGCTTTACCATTGTTTGACAGGTACGGCCAAGCGTGACATTCATGATTAGTGAACCATGTGCTTGTTGCCATGCCACAGGCAGGGTGGAAGCTTTAGAGACGACCTTCTCAAAAATTGAACAGCAAATCTGCCGGCTTCTTGTAAGTAGAAACTTTCAATCCCAGAATTTTGTTTCAGCCCTAAAATCATCAAGAGAAAAACCCCTCAAACGCAAGAGTGGGACAGTTGATGAGTTCTATTTTAGATTTCCTTAAGCACCTAGAACCAATAATTCCTTATTGACCTGTCGTAGTTGCTGCTGCAATATATTTCTCTTCTCTTCTTGGTTGTTGGTAATTTGTTTCTTCAGATCATAATAATGTTCACTTATCATAGTGTTGATACTCAGCGGACGACTACTGACTGTGATTTCTTGTTTGTTATCATGCACATCCCAGGCAACAATGGACCATAAGCCAGACCCTGAAAAACCCAAGTCGTGGCCAAAATTTATTTTGAGGGTTGATCATCGTATGTGTGAGTACCTGACTTCAGGGAAAAAGACAAGACTCGCGACATTGAGCAGTTATCTCAAAGTCTGGATTCTCCTGAAGGTATAACTGATCACTACATAAATTTCAATGATTGTTGCTATTCATGTACACTTTTACCATGCTTTGTATTTATTAACTCAGGTTACTTTTAGAACAAAATAACTTCCATTTCTCAAGGGAAGTACTGCAAATCTTGGATTTACATTGTGAAGTGTGGGGCAAACTATCGTTGCCATGGTTATCATCATGATAATCCTAATATTTTGAATCCTCTATTTTAGGAATGCTTCCTAGATTTTGTTTAATGGTGTAATTTTTTTGTCGTACTAGATTTCAGTGTCAGAGCATGTATTAAATTTGATTTCGGATTGATAAAGTACTGCTACGAAATAATTACACGCTTATAAGCAAGTCCTGCATTGCTTAGCACTGATTAGTTGTTTGAAATCCTTCAGGTTGCCAGAGGGTTGACTAGAGGATCGTTCGAGATCAAACCATTTACAGATGACAAGGTGGAAAAAAACGGGAACCAAGTTGCCATTTCAATGTTAAGATCCTCGGAGGCCAGAACCAAAAAGCCTGGCCAGAATGTGACTCTTGTTCAAGTGAAAAAATCAAAGGCTAGGGGAAAATAGACAGTTCTTCCTTGAAACATTATTTGATCTTTGTTCCACATGAATTTTGTTTTTGCCATACTCGGAGTAAAACTTGGATCCCAGGTTGGAAGGGCAAAAGTAATGAGTAAATGCCAGCCCCAAACTCATCTCAACGATTAATTTTGTTGGTAATTTTACCAAGAGATCACAGGTAGCAGTTTTCACATCATTTGACATACCAAACAACTGTGCCATGGAAGGATAAGAAAGAGAAACCGGGTACTCCAGCAGTCATTTAGCATGATCTACAGAAATAAAATCTACAACGATTGAAAATTTTACTTGCTGTCCAAATGAGAGAAAATAGTTCAAGAGTAATGCTAGTGTCATCATAAAAAACAATAGCATGAGTAGAGTTATGAATGTTGCAGTGGCTACCCCTATTTTTGTACATCATTTTTTTGATATTATTTTATGGTCACTTATAGTTGGGTGAAAATGAGTTAGGTTGAGCTAGATTGTTCTGTACAAGGCCCGAGTTTGACATGCTTTGCAAATTAAATGCTCAAGAGCCAAGTTTGATTTATTATTCAATATAGGTCTCTAACTTGAAATCTACTTTATTTATTAAACAAGAACATATCTCGGAATAGACTAATGAGTTTATATTTATATGCAAGTCGACGAGTCTTTACATAGACTAATAAGTATATATAACTTTAAAATATAATAATTAAATTTCAATATCATACTATTACTGTTATTACTTATAATTGTAACTATTTCCTGAAACTGGCCTTTTAGTCGTTTAACTTAAATGATTTGGAAAAAGTACTTAGCCTTTTTGTCCTTCAATTGCCATTTAGTCCTTTGACTAGTTGTTTCTTTTTTAAAAAAAGCCAGGTTTGATGTGAGTTAAGGATACAGTTTTGTCTATTTTCATCCCCATGGACCCTCCACCCCTCCTTATAATTAGCATTCTAATTGCATTATTCAAACAGTATAACAAATTATATGATACCTTACCCTGAGCAGAGCATTATAACTGATGGCTCACGGATTTGAGCTGTGTAGTATTTATTTCATTCCAAAATGTATTTAGTTTATTTTATTTTAATCAAAGAATAATTCATCTTATCAATTTCTTAAGGAAATTCTTATAATTTCTCAAGGAAATTCTATAAAAAAATGTACTATTCCCCATAAATAATCAATTATTAAACATGGATTAGATTGACCCTTTTGAAATCAGTTAAGAAAGGAGACAAGAAAAAAAAAAATCAAATGCAATGCTTTTAAAATCAGAAAAATTATTGAACTTGAAAAAGTTTACGATTCATTGATTAGTCTGAGTTGAATCGAACTGATAATAACCACCTCTCATTCATTCCAGAATAGACTTTTCAGGTGTACAATATATTCAGGAAAACCATGGGATCTGGCTAAAAATTAATGTAGAGAAAGTTAAAGCCAGTTCTTAATTCTGTAATTGGTTAAACCGACCAGTCCAAGTATAAAACCATGAGCAAAAAGAATATGTAACACCAGAACAAATTTTAAGGAAAATGAATGACTTTGTAACATCACAATACTCTGCATCCCAGTAGCCTAACACTGATAAAAGAAAATGACGTTCGCATTGAAAGAAGATGAGTATTACACGGTCGTCAATCATAATCTGTAAGTTTATTAATTTTTACAATACTTATCTTAAAAATAATAGAAACCGTGATTTCTGATTATTTAATAATTATACTGATAATGCATAGAAATTAAGCTCAATGCAAAAAGGAAAAGCACAAAATAAAAAAACGATAAGATCAGCCTCAGAAATTGTGCTTCAGTCATCCACATACCAATGAATATAAGGGGTTTAAGAACGAAACAAATTTAAATTAAGAACATCAAAACTTCAAAGTAGTCACTACTCTTACAATACCAAAACTATAACGATTTTACTCCTCACTGCTAAGGCTAAAGGATACAAATGCTCAAATGCAACACATATAACAGCTAAAAGTACATGAGATTATATTTCAATATATCAGACATTGGAGTTTCAATTCTCACATTAGTTTGCTGCAACATTACAGGTGTTAATGCCATCCTTGCAATCACTGGTCAAATCATTGAAGGTTTCAAGCTGCTTTTTCCCTCTCAAGAACACTTCTGTATCAATGGACACTCTCATGTAACCATCGAATTCAACTCCAACTCCCTTATTGAGTTTTGTTGTCTCAGAGTACCACTCACTAGTTTCATCCCAAAGTTCTTTATACTCGTCAAGAAAATGAGTGGTATACTTATCTTTCAGAGGGTCGAAGAAAGATGTATCAGGTTCATTTGTTGCTATGTAGAGATTCCTTCCTTCCTCAATCTTGTCACCCAAGGTTGAAAGAAGTGCATCAGGAGAAGTATGTGCATCAAGATTAGGCCACAGCTCCTTGTTCCTTGCCTTTTCCCCTCTCACAACATGAACAGAATCGTAGTCCCAATTCATCTTTGAAGCTATTGCAGACACTATATCCATCAACCTCCTTGATTTCCACAACAAATGCCACGGCCTTTGAACTACAGATTCTGTCTCTCCTTCACAGACTCTATACCAGTAGTTATCTGGCTCCACAGATCCAAACTTCCTCATGATCAAGGTATCCTTCACATCCCTAAGCTTCATGGGTGTAACCCTGAAATCCTCCACAAGATGAAGACTCATCCCATCTTTTTGTTGCCACTTGTTCCAATCTGCCCAAAACTGCTCCTTGTCCAATACAGATGCCGCCTCCTTTAAATGCTCAAAATCAAAGTAGAATCTGAAATCTTTGCCCTCCTCATCCAGCCTTGATGATGTGTAAATCGAAGACAGACATATGCTCAAATCCATAATCAAAGTTCGGTTCAAGTACTGAGCTTCCCCAAGAGCACACAAGAAACTCCACAAGTAATGATTCATGCTCTTACACCTGTCTCCACCTCCTTCATAAATCAAGTATTTACCATGACTAAAGGAACTTTCAGATTCTACCACAGGAAGACTGTCATTAACAAACTCTCCAACAACAGGTAATGCGTTGGCCTGGTCCAGATTCTGAGTCGTCTTCTCTAGCCCAGCTTTCTGATGCTTCTTCCTCTTCCTGGCATTTCCACCACTATGGTACTCCCCAATGCTAACAATGCTAAGTGTACAATTCTCAGACCTATCAATCACAAACCTCCTATAATCCTTATAAAATGCAGCAGCTTTCCCTTCCTTAGGCCTAAACCGCCAAGCCATATCACAAGTGCTGTCATTGGAACCGGCAACTGGCTTACCAAATCGGTAAAAATGGATATCCTGAAACTTGTCAATGGTGGCCCTCATCATCAAATGAAACACCTCAGGGTCCTTACAATCAATAGGGCCACTCACATCACACTGAGAAGCTGAGGCAGTATCGCCGCCATCAACAGTCTCGGCACTAACCAAGTTATCAACATCAGTTGAGTTGATAATGGAGCCGAAGACGGTTTCATTAGCGGCCATGAAATCCTCCCCAGTTCTAACAACAGAGTTATCAGACTTAAAAGTAGCATTGGATTTGGAAGTGAGGAATGTGGTGATCTTGGTTGAAGGGTGAAACAAGGGATCCTCAGGTTCATAAGTGGCAGCTATAATGGTGAAAACCAAAACCCCAATAACAAAAAATGAGAAGCAAACGTTCCCAATCATGGCCATGGCATTCTGACCTAAATTCTCAGGCCGGAATGCCCCAGTTCTAGAAAATGCAGACCGACCCATCATTCTTATTGTGTATCAAATCACCCCCCGAGATATGTATCCTACAAGAACATCAAAAACAACGATACCCAGTAAACTAAAACGGATTAAGACAGCAAAAAGGGTTTAAAGTTGTCATTTTTATTGGAGACAAGAAATGATGAAATGAACAAGTAATGTAATTTGAAGATCTGAAAGGAACGGAACCAGAAGAAACTAAATCTTATGAGAGTGAAATTATACAAATAAAAATACCCATTTATCCAAATGGCAAGATCTAAATTCAGAATTCAGAATTCAATTGATAACTAACCTTTTATCTTGAAAAAAGAAGGATCAAGCAAAAGGGCATCACTGACACCCCTCTCTCTCTCTATCTCACTCGGTCTCCGAATCTTTTCGTGCTGCGCTGCGCATATATGAAAATTGTCAACACAAAATCCAATTATGATAATTAAAATATAAAAAGAAAAGAGCAGAATGCGGACCCAGAACATGACATTAATTCATTAATGAAAACATGAAATCTTTACTTAATTCACAAATTTAAAATTAATAACTTACTGTTTTAAACAAAGTACATTTTTGGAAGAAAATTATTTGTTTGATATTTTCACAATTAATTATGAGAATGGGGTTTTGGTGACTGAAGATGGTAAGAGTAGAACTTGGTCACCGACAATGGCAAAAAGGTAATTGTGACACGCCTCTCTACACTGCCACCTAGTTCCATACCTCTCGTTCGTTTTTGGACAGTTAAATTTCTGATAAAAAGAAAACTAAATCTTACTTATTAAAGAATTAGAAAGTAATTTATTTTTACAAAAGAAATTTATTAATTTCATTTTAAGAAACTTTTTTGTATTTGATGTTAAAAATAAAGAATTGAAAATAAGATTGTAATCCTGAATGTCATTTTAGAGAACTCTTACTAAATAAAGCAAAATTAGCTGAGATATATTTTATATTCTACATCGATATTCAAGATTTGGAAGTATTTATATTAATCTTTAATTATTTTAGTAATTTTTCATCCAGTAATAGTCTGTAATTTTTTTAATTAATTAAAAAATTATTAAAATTATGATATATTTTTTTAACTTTTGTGATACAAAATTGTTCATTAAATTATTATAATATGTATTTAAAAAATAATTTATTCTTTTTATATAATTAAGAATTTTAATTAATTTATCATATTTTAATTTTATAATCTTTTTTAAATATTTAATTGTGAAGATAAATTTAAGCCATTAAGTTTTAATAAATTATCTTATTTTAGAAAAATTTCAAGGTTTATGTATTTTTCTTTTAAAAGTATACAACTCAATTACTTTAATCTTTTAATATCAAATAAAAAAAATATTTTCATATTTAAATAGATTTTAGAATGTGTTAATTGTTTTATATACAATACGAAAAAAATAATCAATTAAATAATTCTTTGAAGTGATTTTATTTTTATTTTTAATATTTTCATTAAATTGTTTTTTTTTTCTACGACTAATTCATCTTTTACGAAACAGATTTTAAATCCATTTCAAAAGTAATTTTTTTTTGTTTTTTACAAAAATCAAGGCATTTTCAAATCTAATTTCTCTATACATATCAAAAAGTGAAAGAAGATATTTTAATTGTTGAATAACCATATCAACACACATATTTTGATTGTAAACTTTTATTAAATGAGTTAACTTCAAATAATATGTGATACCAAATAGCTATATCTAATAAAAATCCAAAATTTTCACGTTCATAAGTTGCTAAATAGGTAGCTTTACTTTTTATTATAAGATCATTATTATTTTCAACCAATTTAAACAAAATATTTTTTATTTGTGGAGTTTTAAATTTTATAGCCTCACACTTTCAACACGATTTTCCTAAGGTGTTTGTACAATGATTTAAGAGTTAAGGTATATATATGATCTTGTAATATTTGTCACCTTTTTGTAGAAGAAGAAAATGAAGTATATATACTTTGTAACATTACAAAGAAAGATGTAGCTTTAAGACAAGAGTAGTCATATATCAAAATACTAATTTTAGACAATGACAACCACATGGAGTATAAAATATTCTATAATTAATATCAATAAATCTTTTTTGCACACTTGATGTTTCAACTTGTATCATCTACTTTTAAAAATTCTAAACAGTACTTGTTAACTTGTATTGGATTTGATGAAATTTTAACACATTATAACACTAAAGACATTTATAATTGATGACTTGCATTTGAAATATACTCAAACTATGATCAAATAATATTTCACATCCATAATTTTTTTTTTATAATTTTTGTTTTGATTTTACTTGCTAACAAATTTATCAACTTATATTATATATTATATCCAGGATAATAATTATGAATTTCATCATTGTTAATTTAAAAAATATAGTACTTGAATCAAATTCTACAATCATTTCTATTAAACTTAAAAAATTGTCATTACTATTTTGATAGATCTTTTTATATTTTTCACAAAAGGCTAAGTTGTTTTTCCCAAAGATTTTAATAACATCAATAATTCTTAACAATATATTTCTCTAGTGTTCTCTATTTCTATTTATTCTTTTTTGAACATGTTTATATGTTATTTTATTTTTTTGACAATTTTTAATTTCTACTATCTTAAAAAACAATTTACAACCAAAACAAAAGACTTTATTGAATAAATTAACTATCTTCTTTCATGTTTCTCTCTCTATATTAGATAATTTTTTAATATAATATAAAGCAGAAAATATCTAAAATATTTATCCTTTAAAAAATTACAAAATCTATATTAATTGCTTTGATAAAACATTTTTCACCAATAAGTTTCTTAATTTTATATCATTGTTCTTCCATTAATTTTGTATCAGTATTCTTACATTGAATTAAGTAGTATATTTCACCTATAAGAAAAGAATGAGATGTCTCAAACGAATTTGATCCTCTTTTCACCTTTGGATGTTAAATAGATGGATTAGATTCACTTTTCTATTAAGTGAGAATATTTAGATTGTTATATTTGACTAACCTTCACTTTCCATGGTGATCTAGTTACACACTAACTGACCCCCCAGAGAAAAAATAAAAACACATATTTACAAGTTAAAACTGAATTGTGCAGTTGCTTGATGAGGAAAAAAGGTACACATCAAGTGGAAGGAATAGAAGGAGTGCAAGATGCAGCCCTATGCTGAATGCATTTCATGCTGTGTTCCACACTCCTTTGAACCATATCTTGCAATAACCGTTTGGCAGTTTCAGCAGCTTTATCTGCTCCATCTACCCGTTCAGCAATGTCATAAACAATTTTCTCCAAAACTGATGAGGTTAGTCTCTTCTCTGGGGGAGAATCTCTCAGCAAATCCAGAAGCACACGAGCTCTATCTTGAGCTTCAGCCGTGCCCTCCACTGTCAGACGTAACAGACCCGGAATAGCTCCTTCTTTAAGAATCAGCTCACGGTATTTATCTCTGCAGCTTCTGCATAATGATAGCAGAGTTCCTACAGCATGTTCTGTGCTGACAAGTGATCCATCTTCAACTGTCTCAACTAGTGTTAAGATTCCACCGTCTGCAAGTGAGATTGCGGTTCGCCCTTCTTCAGTGTTGGAAAGGATTTCAAGCAGTGCTGTGGCTTTTTCTGCAAACTTGGAATACTTCTTGCACTCTTTAAGAAGGTTGATCAGAGGGAAAACAGCACTTGGATCAAGAAGTTCAGTGGAATTCTCGTTGCTGGTAGAAAGATTATAAAGGGCTGTAACAGCATCAACTTTGCCTTGAACACTTCCAGATTTGAGAATCTGAACAAGGAAAGGTGCGGCACCAGAAGCAGCAATAATGGGCTTGTTGGATGCAGCAGCTGAGAGTGTCAAGACTGCAGCCGTAGCTAATTCTCGTATACTGCTATTTTTCATCTTGAGGAGCTCCACCAGTGGAGGCATGGCACCATCTGCCACTATTTTGACCTTGTTTCTAACAAATATGAACTCCGAAATGTTATGCAAAGAACTAATTTATAAGAGAAACCTAATTCATAAATGAACGAAGAGGAGGACTCAAACCAGGAAATACATAGTAATAACAACAAAAAGAACTGCAGAAGCATACATTGAAGACGACACATAATGCTTCAACCATTTTTGGCACAGTCTATGCAGTAAACATGAATTTTCTAGAGTTGAAACAAAAAATTAGTACGTATGATATACCACACCAAAAAAGTCTCAGTCACCACCAAATCAGGTAATTGTAGCCAAAAAGAAATGAATAAGCACTCGTATTAATGATCACATATCACCGTGAGTATAAACATTCACACAAAACAAAACTAGCATCCACATTTTTACAAGACTACGAGAAAGTAGTTCTACACAAGAAAGTGACAGTTAACTAACCTAACATTTGGTATTGACCAATTTCTGTTTCATCCTATGGAACTGTTTCAAGGTGGAAGCCACCTGATAGGAAGATACATGGGTAATGCAAATGCCACATAATCTAAAATCAGTAGTATGAAATTGAGAAGTATAGTTACGATGCCACATCAGAGAACAACGTGAAAAAACATGTATGTTTGGTTCATGCTTAATGTTTGTAGCAGGTAATCTGTCCATACATCAAATTTTTGTCCCTGAGGTTATAAAGACATCTCACAATCACAGCAGCTGCAGAGTAAGGAAATAACTTCTGGGCAGAATGATGTGGTGCAGCGGCGAAAAATGTCTACTACAAGGTTATCAGAATCACACAAAATGATTGATTCAAATCATGATTTGATATGGCGTGGAATTGTTTGAAATGGCTTCTAAATGTCAAGAATCACATTTCTGAATCGAATTGTGCATGTCCAGATCAAATGTAAAAACAGGAAGGGCCACTGCAAACCTGTTTTTAAGAATTCATTTTGGTTTTATTTTTCAAATTACTTTATAAGATTGGAGGGAAACTGAAGAATCTTTCCTTCCCACAATTCCAGAAGATGGTCCCCCACTATGCCACTTGCAGCTGGAAGTTTGGACATGTTCCCGCCATACTAATAGAGCTTTTTATGCTTTGTTTTTTCCTCCCACAGTGCTGCACAAGTTGTTGGTCCCCACTTGTCCCTTTCTGCCATTTGTTAAGAAGGTTCCTACTCATTGTAATTGATGTGATTTTTTTTAGTGGGACAAATGGGAAAAAACAAATAAAAAAGGATGTTGAGGTGGTCATGTGGAACTACTCTAAAAGTGTTCTGTTCCTAGCATAGACTTTCAGACAAATGCAAGTGTTATTTGCATGTTCGGGTGTTGTTACAAGGATGAAGTATTACCTTGCTGAAACAAATGAGAATGTGAATGCTAGTACATCTGCTCCTGACAGTTAGATTGATCCTTCTGAAGTTGCTAGAAAGTAAAGAAAAAGCTGAAGACGGTAAGATGCAAAGAGTCAACAATGCTAGGAAATATGTGCTAAGTACCCAAGATGCTAATACATAAAAGGGAACATTGGTGTCATCCGCTAGAAAGGGGTAAGAAGGAACATCTATGAAACAGGTCGAAAGATAGAGATGCTTATTAAAGGAGTTTGTAAAAAAGCCTCAATGGCAATGCTTTTGATATCAGAGGACAAGGATGAATAAAGTGACTTTGATCTTGGGGATGATGAACGAAAAAAAATCATGAGATTAGCTTATGTACTTACCTACTTAATCAGATAGAACCCACATATCCATCCACCAAAAGACACAATTCATTGTCCTCATAGCGTCAGCCTATTCCATATTTTCAACTAATTTTCTTTTGGGGAGAGGAGCTTTTTTTTACAGCTTTCATGAGCAAGTCATGCAAAACCCGACAGGATTCAGGGCACAACCTGCTTGGGTGTTGTGCCAGAATCACACAATTCATGTGCAGTAAGTCACTCATCTTTGATTCCTCTGATTAAAGCACCAAAAGATTTACAACATGTTTTGCATCGACATCTCTTTGAATTGAATCAATTGTATCATATGCACAATACTGATAACAATGCATTAAACTGAAGGGGTATACCCTAGATCCAATTTGACCACTCTGTACCTGGTTCTAACAAATACTCCCCCATTTACGGGTTACCAAAAATATCTCTCACGTGTTCATTTTTAGCCTAGACACATTAAAGTATAAACCTACGCACCTCACCCGAAGTGTCACCCCACCTCCGTGGCAGGCGATAACCACCCTAGAACATTTTCACAGCTTCAGACTAGAACAGGTAGAGTATCTTTTTATTTTCAGTTTAAAGCTCACTACTAACTACATTGATAAAACCATGGAAACTCAGTTACAAATGTCATGTTATGTTGTGAGAACTGCTCATGATAAAACAGAAACTATATCTAGTAATATCAAGACTCAAATTGACCAAAACATGAACGTTAAAAAATTAAAACTCTAAAAAGAAGATCAGACAAGAACACCAAAACATAAACACATCCTACAAAACAAGCGGCGTAATCTTCAACAAAGGGTATCCTGTTGCAGTGTTGATTTTTACGAAAGATTAAACATGTATCATGAAATTAAGACTATAAGTTAGTCCTCGTTCCAGATTGCTTAAATTTTAACCCAAAACAGCTTTTTATTAGCTTAAGGTTATTTATGTAGCAACTTGAACACCAAATAAGTGAATCCAAAATCAAACCAACAAAACCTGTACAATTCATATAATTTAGAGAAGCTATTTATGCATAGTTTTCTTTGAACAGTATCATGAAAAATAACGAGAAACTTCAACCACCCATCAACTAGATACTGGAGTACGATTTATAAGAAAAAAAGTCTTTTTACTGTTTTTCTGTTGGGATAAAATCAATGAACTCATCGATTTCCCACTACCTTGTGAACACGGAGAGTAACACCCCTTCACAGTAACACTTCATATCCAGATACAAAAACGCATAGTAAAACAAAAATCAGATTCAAACGAACCAAACAAGATTTACACAGAGACCAATTAGCCAAACTCGCAGACCCATTTGAGAAATCGCAAAAAGCATGCATCTTGAGAAAAAGGGTACCGTTCATTGCGAACAGCGAGGTTGAGGAGAGCGAGAAGAGAGGATTGGCGAGCGTCGATGTTGGAAGAAGACAGCATCAGCACGAGCGGTTCGATCACACCCGCGGAGGCGAGCTTCGCACGTGTCTTCGACGAGGACGATGATTTCCGAACCATCTTCCTTATCTCCCTTGCAGCCTCAATCTTGGTGCCGAGGTTCCCGTACGACAACTTCTCCGACAGCTCGATTATCTGAGTGTGTTTACCGAGGTTCCATGACGACGATGGTTCGGATTCTGTTTCTGTTTCCACTTCTATGTTCTCTCCCTCTCCCATTTCTCTCAGTCACTTGCAGAGTGCAGGGGCGAAAGCCAACCCTTTCTTCTTCTTCCCAATTCCTAACCCCTTTTTCAGAAAACAGGGACTTTATTTGTAAATAAACAAAAGGGGTTTTATTTTGGGTAAAATAATAATTCTGGGGAGTATAAATAAAGAGATTTGTAGACTTAATAATTAGCTTTAAGGAGTTTCCTTGGTTACTGGGGCTTAAGGTTGTTGTACATGTATGTGTCGGATGTAAGTGGATTCATCTAACCACCAATTTTTGCCACCAAACTTAGTACTTTTATATTATACTTCTACAGAGAGACAAGAATCCATGAAAAGAGAACTGATTGAAGTGACAGAATGTGAAAATTAAAAACAATGACAGTAGTGTCATCGAGATTTAGGAAGTGTTTATTTTGTATCAATTTTATCTATACACTACTTTTTCGTGGATTAGGATAAGAGAAACGAGAATATTATAGTAGTTTAGTTATTTCAAAGATTATTAGGGTATGTTTGAGTAATGTTCGTATATTACTCAAAACACTCACAATTTGTACTTTATGTATGATTGTGGTTTTCAAACATGCACTTAATAGTTGGACAATAATCATTAAACATGAAAAATAAATGTTTAGAGAGTGATTGGGTTAAGTGGTCAATAATTGAGCATAATTGCTTGATATTGGTATATTTTCATGACAATAACCGATGAATGTGATTTTGTAGAATATCATAACTATTATTGTTAACTAAACTAGTGGTGAAAGTTGTTTTTCAGTTAAGCATACATTGTGTAAGTTTCAACGACAAAGTGTGTTAGAAACTTTTTTCAATTACGCTAAATGTTAATGCATTATGACAGGAGTATTGGATTTGAAAGTGTATAGTAAAAGCAAAATAAGCATAAAACATAATGAGACCATACAACAGAAAAAACACGTATAATATATCAAATACATAATCTATTTATAAAAGTTTAATTTTGATGTACAATGTTAAAAGGTCTTATCCTATTATCCACTAGAATTTGGACATGTTATAAAACAGGGAAATAATTTATCATCAGACAAAACAGGATGGAAAAAAAATAAAATATTTTACTTTTACATCCTTATAACAGTTACAATACTCAAACTCCTATTCAAGTAAAAGATGATTTAATCGGTGTTTTCTAAAAATTTCTGAGGTGTTTAATCTTTCCCCATTCAAATGCGTTATTTATTAAAAGAAAGTCGTTCTATCCTATCTCCCCTCAAAGTTAAACTCAATTGTAAAGGTTTAAAAGCAGAAAAGATGTTAAAAATTCAATAAACAACAGTTTAACATGTAAATGGATGAGCATATAATTGAAAAATAAAATATTTTTACGTCAATATTTCTCAGTCCTACAGTGACATTGATACATGGTAGGTAGAAAAGTTCCAAATCATTTAACTCCACCATATGCACCCAAAACATCCATCGCTGACTACATTAATGACGCAATGGAGAGAATCCTACAAAAGTTTGGATAAAATGCAAGTTCCACACAGGCATTCTTCAGATTTAAAATACAACACAATCCAGGAATCTACTATTAGAATGAGTTGCACAAGAGTTTTTTAGTCTTAAACAAACTTTTTCTGTAAACCATGACATGACATGACAAACAATATTAGTTAGATGAAAACAATTGACACTTTCACTTTGCCCATAGCAATACAACAGCTTAAGTAAATGATTTTCTTGCTATCAAAATTCACTTTACAGGTAAGACAAGGGGCACCAGAAAAGCTTTCCCCACCAACCTAAACCTTCCAAACCCTATAAACCCAAACTAAAAAGAAAGAATGGACATTTCTCATCATCATCACTCAACAATACTCTTAACAGAGTTCAAGGACCTCAACAAAAGATACGGAAGGAAAAGCTTGGAGCTATGAAAAGGTATTAATGGTAACACAAAATAGCAGGAGTAAAAAAGAGAAGGCCTGCATATGTTTCTACCTCGTCTAACTTTAACGGTCAATATCGGTTACAGGTGTCCTACCCTTCATATGTCCTCAATCCAAGCAATCAGAAGATCATATTGGCAAATTTTCCACCTTTTTCACACTCAAATGTAGCCAATTGCCATGTTGTCCTCATAGAAATCCTTTTGGCATTCCTCAAAAATTTTCCCAAGATAGGACTCAATTATCTAATTTAGCTGTCAGGAAGACTGACTCCAAGCCTCAGTAGTTGCTCGGCCAATTGATTTGCGCATGCTGAGGCTGCTGATAAACGTTTCCTCCAGGACCTACCATATCAACTCCTCCAGCCATTGTCTGGGATTGTTGTAGCAGTGGATGAACTGTTGCTGCCGTCACTGCTTGTGCAGGGTGATAGATGCCCGCAAAGGTGCCATGGCCAGCCTGAGTTGGGGCAAAAGTCACATGCTGACCCTGAGGGGGGAGGTTGTAGAATGTACTAGTGGGCATACTGGTCATCTCTCGGCCAGGTGCAGCCACCCACACTGCTGAACCTTCCGTCTGCAGTGGAAATTCAGAACATCATTATCATCTGATCTAGGTATTCCGGTACCAAAATTAAAAACAAGTTCATTAAAGTAGTAAACTGTGACATATTCTAGGTATATATGGTAGTTAGTCAATTCAAATAAACGGTCATTAAAGTTCTTGACCAAAAAATTAAACAGAAGATGTAAGGGTCAAAAGAAACGAACCTGCTGTCCACTGAGGTATACATTACTTTCCTTGAACTGAGAGGAACCAAGATCTTCATTGGAGGTAGAATTCCCTGCAGCTGCTGCAGAATTATGATTGTAACCAGCAGCAGAGGAGCCATATACACCATAGGCACTTGGCATTACAAGGTGAGTTGGGTTCGCAGCATTTGCCCCGGGTTTGAATTGTGGAAGAGGATATTTCATTCCTGTGGGAGCCACAGCTGGGGGAGGGGGATATACAGTGCCGGCCTGTGGTTGTTGAGGAAATGCACCATTACCCAAAAATTGGTGGATTGCTGGAGGTGAGACATAAAATGGAGAAAAATATGGACCATAAGGAATATAATTAGGAGGGTAATGTGATATATGCACCCCACCGGGTCGGAAGACAGGGACAGGCTGTTGTGTAACAGCTATTGAGCTTTGCATCAGCCCAGCAGCTTGAGTTACAAGTGGCGCTGGACCTGCGGTGGACAAGACACCTCCCTGAAAATAAACATTAAAAGGCATAAATTCTTCAAAAACTGTGCACCAATCTAATGGCCAAAAACACATGAAATGCTTTCGAATTTATTGATGGGGTGTGATTTCCCAAAATGATACAATTTTATTACATTATTAAAATACAATATTTTAACAGTATTATAATTATAGAATATGAAGTCAGTTCTTGCCAGCATCACCGGGAAACAAAAAACAGACTAACTTTTAAGTGTGAAGAAAAAGTACATGGCCAACACAGACAGGAGAGCCCACGTTCAAATATAGACTACATTCATAAAATAACGTACATAGTCAAATGAAAGCACAAGAATCTTGTATGCATACTAAATTGGTTAGCATGTCCTACATCAGCTATGGCAAAAAGGATCTTCACAAGGCATGGACAACCTCCTTGAGTTAGGTTTTTGGGTTTGTCTTAGGCTTGATAAATTTCCAACATCGTATCAAATTCTATCTAGTATTGACGGTAGGTCACTCTTAGTAAGTGGGTTTTTAACTCAACCCCACAACCGCTTGTAAGATCAGGATTATATCTCACTTATATATTATAATCTGACATTATTCATCGTCGATGTGAGATCTCCAATACACTCTCTCATGCCGAGAAATGAACATCTCAAGCATGCAATTAGATTTTTTTGGTTGTCTAATAGGAGTCCAATAATGATGACATAATAGCCTCAAAGAATTTTACTAAGATAGGCCCTGATACCATCTTAGTAAGTGGGTTTATGCCTAACTCAACATCACAAAACTGGCATTCAATCGTCCTAGCTTGAGCTAGCTTTTTGGGTTCAGTTAAGTCCAAATGTTGAAGCTCTTAGGTTGGGGTTAACCATAACATGAGTCATTTAGGTTTGATGACAGTCTAGTGCTAAAGTTCACTTTATTTAGGAGAATAGGGGTGACAATAGTCCAACTCCTAAACACCACTTGATCATATAGCCTCGGATACCGTGTGAGGAGAGGAGTTCAAGATTTTGGGTAACTTAGCAGTGGAATAGTACCAGGATGAAGCCATATAAGATGGTGCTGCTCTATTACTATGTCAAACACCAAATTTCCCAAAGGCTAAAGTGCCAGGAGACGGCTTGTTAATAATGACTTCATATCCTTAACATTTGTTATCTTCACTCCCACTCTGAGTAATTTCATCATACACGGAATATTAAATTAAGCGTTTGGCAGAATATCTAGAAATAAGAAAGTTCTACCCGGCCAACTTCCATTCCTTTATTCACAATTTTTACCTCACTTCACTTCTATGTCTATGATCAATTCAATTCCACCTTTAAAAGCATTTTAATTGACAATAGGAAGAAATTGTAGAAATGAACAGGAAATGTAAAGCACAGCGTAAGAGGTATATGCAAGAAAGTTCAGATAAGTCCAATAGAGGCCTGTTCTCTAATTTTAAGATTCACCAAACCTAAAAAGCATTGAATAAATGATCAAATATGTGTACTCATCATTTGAGAAATGGATGCTATCAAGTATATACTAGACATAATATCATTTAAGAAAATAACATTATTTGTATGATATTCTGAGTAATCACTATGCTACTAAATATGCATAAAATAGATACACAATTAGAAATGAAATCCAATTAATACAGGTAGTGGACACTAAAAGAGAATTTTTCGAAGTTGAAGCATAAGTTAACATTTCATATGAATGTTCATAAATTAATTAGAATAGCAACAAAATCAGTGGAAACCTCTTGAGGAGATTGAGAAGTTGGAGCCGGAAGCACTGTAACATTGCCATTGTACTTGGTGTTAGCCCCAGCAGAAGAAAAAGGAGAAAGGCGACCATCGCTATCAGCACCAGCACGGTAAAACTGGGCATAGTAACTAGTCGGATCCAATTGTTGATGAACCTGTAGTAAGATAACAATCAAGCTTTTTAGGAAACAAAAAATGCATAATAAATTAAACGGTGAACAAAAATTTATATACGCAAGTAGACTCACAATAAAGCTTGGAAGCCGAGAAGCATCCCGTGTTTGAGACTCAGAATTGTCAAACGGTGTAAGCTGAGTGCCCAACATTGGCGGCACAAAACCAAAACTGTAGTTCGGAGAAGTAAGTACCCCTGAGTACTGATGACCTCCTGATGGCAAAGCAGTATCTTGCTTGGACTCATTATACTCTTGAATAGCACTGGATGAGCCATCAACCTCATTGGATGACAAATTCTCGGCTCCATCAGTGGGTGATTGTGGATGGTCAGGATAATCTCCAACTTCAGAATTAACCACAGCATTTTGACTGTTGGTTTAAAAGAAAATATTTGTCACAACAAAATGGATAAGTACTGAAAATTAATCCAAATATTTTCCACAAAAAATTGAAGACAAGAGGGATAATGACAACTGAAAAATAAGGTACTTGTGGGAGCAAAAAAAACACTGCAAAAAGAGTTGAAGTAACATACAGGCTCATAAATATCATTATACCACCGAAAGTGAATGGAAGGAAAAGAATATTAATTTAGGCTGGTCACTATTATGTACCTTGAATCCTGTTCCTCCACGGTTTCTTCAATAGTCTGAGAAGTTTCAGAAACAGGTGTAGAACTCTTCTCGCTTTCTAGGCCACTAACATATGTTGCATTAACTCCAAAAGCGACTCCCAAACTTCCAAAGCTAAACTTGTTCTTTTCAGAATCAGGCACAATGATATGGTTTGGAAGTATAACATGTTGACGCTGTGGAAGATGAAAATCCTCCAGCTTCCTCTGAAGTTTTGAAGTAGCTTCTTCAGATTCAAGGACACTAGATGCAGATTGTAACTGCCCAATTGGGTCAACTGAAACAGGAGCCTCAGATGCACTAGCTAGTCCAGAACCCTGATTATTCGAGTATGTTGGCTTTGGTTTCCACTCCTTATTAGAGCCAGCTGTTGGAAACAGAAACGAATTATAAATCTAGTGCAGGACAACCTAAAAGTCTGTAACAGATAAGTTATATTCACACCAAAAGGAAACAAGTACAATGAGTAATTCGCACCAGTGGGAGAAAAAGTAAATCAATCATCAAAAATGACTACAGCTAGAAAACTTTATAAGTAAACTCACCACAACCAGCATATCCAGACAAATATTCACCTACCAATATATTGAAATTAAAACCGTGCATCCAACAGAAAAGACATCAGAATAACGGGGTAATGAATAACGAACAACAACTTCCATAACAACATATGTACAACAGTATGCACCACAGTACCTGCAAGGCGTAGGAGGTTTTCTAGATAACTGTAATCCAGTTATAGAAATACCATGACAAAATTTCTAGATCATGATGTCCGACAATAGGAGGATAGCTATGTACATCAAACAGCATTGTGCTGCTTTACCATTAACAATTTTTTCATGAGAAAAAAAATCTATTAAATAGTTACTTTTAAATGAGTATGAAACTACTTACTCGACAAAACAAAAATATAAACTTCCAAATTTCAATACCAGAAAGAATCATACAGAAACTGTTAGCCTACAGTGTACAAACACGTTCTGGATTTTCGGTATTTACTGAATCACAATCAATTAAAAGTAATCTTAGCTGCCAACATTATTTGTGCCTAATAATTATTAAGTAATTATTCTAATCTAATCAGCACAAATATAGTTTATATACATTCTGACATAAATATTAATATTCTAATGAATGTTATTAATGGTGGATGGCAGAAAGCCCAAATTGTGCAATAAGAATATGTACCACAGTGCAAACTATAGGGAAGCAAGGACTTGAGAAAAAATATAAAAGAGTAGAGAATGAATTTGAGAGAGTGAATTTTCCTCTCTTAGGATCTCTCATATTTATAATAACTTTGGATACATCAGATACAATGTATGAGAGGGAAGAGAAGAGAATATGAAAAGATATGTCTAGGAACTAGGTACAGCACAAAGCACCCAGCAGCTTTACAATAAATTCTATTTAAGACTATTTATTCTAACAGAATGACAGCAGCAAAAAAGAATGATATTTACAAAAAAAGTATAGTAAAAAACTGCAGAATAAACATAAACATCCACTTAACAGAAGTATAAGAGTAAGGAACAGAAAGTCAGAGAACATACAGACTCAAAAAGGCAGGAATGATAGGGTCAAAATACAGGCAGAGAGAAAGAGAGAAAAAAAATCAGATCTCAGAATATAGAGGCAACGAGAACTGGGAAGGAAAAGAGATAAATAATCAAAGAGGAAACAAAATACAGCGACTCAGGAACAGAGAATTCCCGTAAGAGAACCAATTATCCATCCAACAGAGCTGGCTCCCTTGCCAGAGGTGCCATATTTTGCTGGAGAAGATTGTGGGAGCAGGGGCACAACAGCAACAGAAGAATAAACACAAGGATCACACATTAAACATATTTATGTATTATGCATCTAACTCCAGGGATTATGCAGGATACAAAATTGTACCATTTGAACAGCAGAGATATAAATTACCTTTTTGAGGGCCAATTAATTGTGCTGATCGGCTACTGTAATTAGAAGAAGGTCTACTAGTTGAAGGGCTACTATGAGTTACAGTTGATGAAGTAGGTGACATCTCAGTAACATGATTCTTTGCTGCTCCCTGGGATTTGCCTTGAATCTTTCCTTGCACAGAAGAGCCACCACTCTCAGAAGCTGGCACTAGTTAACGGAGCAAAAATTCTTTGTTAATTACATTGGATAACATCCAAACCAACATATTATGGAAGAAAATATCAAATATTCTCACCAGCGGTAAATTTGTTCTTGGCAGAGTTAGCAGCACTTGATTCCCCCGGAGGATGTAGGTTTCCCACTTCACGTTTAATTGCACCAACAGCACCAGGAAACCATAAATCATCAGATGGAACCAGTACTGGGTCTGAAGAAGAGAAATAGGCAGCTGATGAAGATGCTGGTCCAGATCCTGGGTGGATACTGGAGGAAGGAATTGATCCGCTTCCAGAAGCAACTGCAGCAACTTTACTTGAACTATCAGAAGGAGAAGCACTACTCAAATTATTTATATCACCAGAAGATGCACCCAATCTATCTCCAGTTCCAGCAGATGAAGGGGAAGTACTTGAGCCACCGATAGTTCCAGAAATTACACTTATTGGGCCATTTGCATTGATGGGTACAGAGCTGAAAAAACATGTATAGTTATTAGTTATATAATTTGAACCATATGTAAAAGAATTTTAATCCAAATAGCATTAAGAAAATTGAAAGAGAATGGTAATGATAGTTATCGTCACAAGACAAACTATTTAATAGTTACCTTGTTCCAGGATTTTTTTCTTTAGATATTGTATCTTGAGAAGCTGCCATAGGTGGCACACCTTTCACAGTGGCTTGATGAGTTCCATTATCTTTTCCTGTACCCGCATTCTTGCTACCAGCAGCATCTGAAAGAAGTTAAATAAAACACTATTAATTTAGGTGCACTGGATGGACATAATATCTAATTTTTCAAATAAATTGAGACTAGAATGCAGATATAACCAGAATTTTTCATCTAACATACAAGGTATACATATTAAGGGCCAGGTAACAACTTTGAAGACATGCAGCATGACCATTGGTTTGAAATAATGTGACAGAAAACAGCCACATGATATTACACAATGTTCAGATCAGATCAGACCCATCTTCCCATTTCTAATACTGCTAGACATACAGAAGCTAAAATAGTCAAAGCAAAAACTATTTTCGTTGACAACAGAAGGGGCTATATGCAGTAGTTGAGAATGGTTATTCACCATGTGATACGTTATGAGGTGAAAAATTTCCCCGACCACCCCTAGCTCCCCGCCCTTGGGTGCCAGGCCTCCAGCGTGGCTCCACAGATTCTCTATTGTTAAGATTCTGTAAAATCACAAACAAGAATAGACTTAGCAAAATACATTGAATGATTAATAAATATTGAAAATAATTACAGTAAATGTCAATGAAAAGAGCCACAACACAAAGCAAACAAGAGACAAATTCTAAAATTCATAAAAGTATACTCTCTCCTGCAATTGAGGAAAAGAAGTCTTGGGTGGGAGTGTTCCAAATAAAGAAGAAAAATGCTCCTACAATTTGGTGCATATGCTACATCAAGCGGCAATGTTTCAAACATATGTATGATTAGTAGTGAGTAAAGTCTTATTGCTCTAATTAAGGAGCTGATTCCTCTAGTAAATAGAACATTAAGCAATAAAATTAAGTCATACATAGTGCACAATTTTGTGCTTGTAGCACCACAAATTGCAGCCGCCTTCGTCTTGGCCACTATTGCTTCAGAAGGCATAAAGCAGAATTTGACCAAGAAAATGTGCCATTTAATGCTTTTGGGGATCTTGGGATTATGCCCCCTTATTATTTAATGTGGTCTGGATATCTTTTCCCCTCACATTCACATGCCCCAATGTAGAATCAAAACGTACCCTATCCAACAAATATATAGCTCATCTAGCATATGTTTAGGTGGCACACAGCTGTTTCTTGCTAGTTTATGGCATTCCATCTCTATTCTGACCAGTTTTCAGTGGTGATCTGATCTTCATCTCTAGCTGTCTAAAGGATTAGTGACAAAACAAGTCATGGAAGTACTGCTCTGGTACCATGTCCAGAAAAGAGAAACTGAGAAGCCATATGATGAATTCCAAGTGCTGTGTATTCTTATTTATAATAAAGAAGAGATAGAATACTAAGGAACAAAATCAAGATCTAATAAAGAGAAATATTCAGTAATATATTTCCCTGTTAAATCATATCAGTCTCCCTATTTAATGTAATTGAATCATATCTCTAACATAATCAAATCACATCTCTAACTTCCTCCTTCAAGTTGGAGCATATATTTTATATGAAACAAGCTCGTAACAAATGTCATCAACACAAGACCCCTTGAACTAATCGATTACACAAGTTGACTTGGTGAACATGACAGTCAACTGCTTGTTGGAGCTGACAATAAATAATAATAAAGCTAGTCAATATTTCTCATAAATGACTTTCTATATGTCAAAGTGACAATCAATCTTCAGTATTCTTCATCCTTTTAACACTCCCCTTCAAGCTGTTGTTAAAAATTCAGAGGTCACAGTGACTGCCAAAGAACAAAAAAGGGTAGATGACTCCGTGGCTGCCAGAAAGCAAATATTGCTAGGACCGGAGGAAAATTTATTACAGGATGTGAAATTGCCGAAAGCAAACAATGCTCAGAGGACACAATACCATATTGAAAGGATTAGTGAGAAAACAGGTTAGGGAGGTTGGTATCGCTCTCATACCGTGTTGAGAGAGAGAAATGATGAATTTTGTAGTTTGTACACACAAGTATTCTTATTTATAATGAAGAGATCCAATAACAAGGAAAAAAAATCAAATATCTACAATAGTGAAGACCTATCTCTTTTTTGGCTAGTTTCCAATGATTGTCATTGTTCTGGTTTTCCCACAACTGTTTCAGCTCTGTTTAACTTCTCTGTTATGTCATCAACCTTGCCATAATGGATGAAACAACAGCTTCATCCATGCCCAGCCACGGGGAACACCACCCAGCCTTGCCTATGCCTCACTTACTTCCTGTGCATAGTCAAAGCCCAAGAATAACTTGGGTATAGCGTGGCAGCAGAATAGTTCAAAAAATAACAACTGGAAAGTTGTTACTTGTGACTTTTGCGGCAAAACCGGGTAGTATTTACACAGCAAAAGAGACAACAAATGGGAATGAGAGGAGACATTGATATTTGTATGAAGGCTCCTACGAGGTGACAAATATACACAAACAATCCAATGTAAGCAAGAAAATTGAGATGGGGGCATACTTTGATTGAGCCTCAACAAAATGAGGAGGAGGATTAGGAAGAGGTGAAAGAAATTTTGTTTAAAATGGAAAAATACTGGCAACATCATGTGACCGTACTACCATTACCAAACAAAGCCAAAAAAAGCTAATGGCGCCATAAACTTTTTGTTATTCAAAAATAAACCATCAAATTAGGAAAGGCTCAAGAGGAAAACAAGCATAAATAATGCTTTTAAGAAGGAGGCAAAAGCAAGAACAATTCAGTATAAGAGTGATTCCTTTATAGGAATTTAATTGATTTTATTGTTGTGCACTCAAAGAGCTTCAACTTAATGGATTAGGTTCTTAGAAATTATAGCCCACATCTAAAAGGTTCCGTGCTATCATGAGTGAGTTTCTCTCACCCTTATAAGAAAGTTGGAGTACATGAAGGAACTATTGAAGAATCACTATGTAGAAAGATAATATTAGATGTTCAATTATTTCCAAACGTGGCAGATAAGAAAATACAACCTTGATCAAATTTTGTGAATCATCCAACTGATTGTATGTATGTGAAGAGAATTTGTGTCTGCATATGTGAAGGCTGGGCATAAATTATTTGAGCTCTTGGATAGTTATGTTAAGGAGGTTGCAGAGCATACAGCTATGCAATTTATTACTGACATGTTAGATGTTCATTTCCAATGAGTGGTAGAAGTCCATGTAATAATTAGATTAAAAGAGAATAAATGACATAATATTGATTGATTTTGATATAATATCTTGAATTACAATCTTTGGGTACAGAGACAATTATTTATATATCAGTGAGATTTCTCTAGGAAGCCATCTGGACTAACTCTAATTAACCTGCACCTGACATAACAGACAGAGTCTATAACAACTGTCACGACTAACACAATCATGTGCTCTGTCAGTCCAAGAAAGCTAAAGAAGCAAGAGGAAAAAGGGAAACTAACAATGATATTTACATTCTTAAGGCTAAGGGCGGCCTTGATAAAGTTCTTGGGGTTGTCGATGAGAAAATGACTGCAATGAATTCCATATATGAAGCTACAGATAGCCAATGAAGCTACTGAAAAAGCATTCAAAGTGTTAGAAATATAAAAAAATCTAAAGATATTATCTTAAAATATCTTTGATGATCTCTTAGGAATTATTCTTCTTTTATATTTTGATTTATTTCTTTATTTAATTAAGAACTTCATAATTATAGAAATATCTCATTAGAATCAGATTTAGGGTCTGTTTAGACAAGCTTCTTCACAAGACTTCTAGAATAGAAACATAAGAAATAGTGAAATGAGTTTCTCCATAAGCTAATTAGCTCATGCACAAGTTAAAAACAAGAATAGAGAAGCTATATGAGAGATATACTACAAATAAACTTATGCATAGGCTAATTTTAGTTTATAGAGAAGTTCATTTCAAATTTTCTTCATATTTTTCTCTTCTAGAAGTGCTTATGGAAAAAATTGTCAAGAGAGACCCTTATTAGAATATGACTTAAAGACATACCATATCATGTATAGAAGAATAAAATATCCTACAATTATTTGTATTTATGTCATCAGCTTATGCATAAAGATGGATTCTATTGTGTAGTTCATATACAGTTTTCAACCACTCTTCCATCTATTTTTCTCTCTTTCAACATGCTATCAGAGCGGTGTCATCCTCCATAATCTATTTTGTCACTACTCTACTGCTTTAAAAAAAAAAAAAAAACTAGAACGTTGGGTATCTTAATATTATCTTAAAGATATTATCTCAATATTCTAGAGTATCTTAGACAATCTCTTAAGATTAATTATTCTTTTATATTTTAATTTATTTTAATTACTTCCATCTATTTATCTCTCTTTCAACACAACGGAAATAAAGTCAAGTACAAGGTAATTTTAGCTATAATTTCTAACATATATAAATGTCATATTCATCATTCGTTTCTATGACAATCCAAGAATTGAAAATTATCCAAAAGTAATGAAAGGGCCATAGAAATGCACTAATAGGCTGTTGTCAATTGAACACGAGGTGGATAAGGCATCAAATCAGTTGTCAATGTAATAAACAGCTGGAGGCAAAGGACTATGATAGCTACTAGTGTGCAAAAGATAATTTTTTATAATTTTAATAATTACATGACGAAAATGGAAATGCAAATAAGTTCTTGCACTGGTTTTGAATGAAGGAGAAACTACGGATAATGCACTCCACTTCTAGAAAATGCCATCATTAAAACAGTGAGTTTAACTTAAAGTTCATTGAGATACACGCAGAACTGGTTCCTTTAAGCACAAAAGTAAACGTCAAATAACTACATTTTAAAAGGTTTCATATAATATAGCGAAATAACATTTTTATATTTATAAAATAGACTCGTTCAAAAAAGAGAAGGAGGCTTGGTTTCAATAAGTATAAGAAGGCTCTTAAGGAAAACTTTGAGTCTTGTGATGGATATCTAATACAAAACGTGTGCTTGATTAATATTTAGAGAAAAGGAATCAATACAATAAATATAGGAGATTTTATATCCTCTAGTAACAAAGATATGATACGGGAATGAATAAAAACATTCCTCAAATAACACATATATAATCTAGATACTTTTTGTTATATAGGATCAACTTATTTCTATAATTATAACAATTTCCCTCAAGTTAGAGCACAGAAGTCTATGTGCCTAGCTTGTTGCAAATATAATTGATCATTAGTTGTCTTGAAGACTTAGTGAATATGTGAGCCAATTGTTCATTAGACTTGACAAATCTAGTGAAATGTCGAAAAGACTCTAGTTTTTATCTTATGAAATGACAATGTAACTCAATATGTAGTCCTCTCCTAAAGACACTATTAGACACAATGTGTAATGTTGCTTGATTGTCAATACAAGGTGCATTTGGGAACATTCTTCAAATTTACACTCTTTGAGGAGTTGTTTTAGTCATATGAACTCACAAATGACTGATGCATTGACCTATGTTCTGCTTTTGCACTTGATCTTGCCACAACATTTTGTTTCTTACTTTTTTTATGATATAAATTATCTCCAACAAGACGTAGTACCCTAAAGTGGAGCATGAGCATCTATTGCTTCGTGACCTTCCCAATTAGTGTCAAAAATACCCAACAGTTTGAGTAATTCCATTGTCTTCATAAATGAGGCCTTTTCCAGAAGCCTTCTTAATATACTTTAGGATTCATACAGCTACATCTCATTGGTCTTAAAAATGCAGTCTAAAAATATACTTATTTCGCTCACTATAAAGGTGCTCACTAAAAAGTTAATGTCAGGACAAGTCACAGTGAAGTAGTTTAGCTTACTAACTAACCTTTTGTATTTTTCAAGTTCAGAATAGGGTTCTCCTTGGTCAGGTACAAGTTTGACACTTGGATCCATTAATTTGTTCACGGGCTTAGTATTTATCATCCTTCTTTCTTCTAGAATGTCGAGACCATATATTCTTTGAGATATGGGATCTCTGACTCATACCCTCACACTAAGAATGGGGACATCTCGAACATGGGTATAGAGGGGAACTCAATAGTGGGTGGCTCAATAGGTTCAAGAGACCTTGCTAGAACAGGCCATAAAACTATGTTGAACTCTAGGGAAGAGAGAAACGTTAAGTTGAAACCATGTGTCTTTGAGACAACAAGGGTGTTTTACTTGTCATGAGAAAGAGGAATCTATGCAATAAATAAAGGAGATTTGATATCCTCTAATAACAATGATATGATATGGGAATAAATAAAAAAGTTCCTAAGAATACATTTATGATATTCTTGATCATATATAGGATGAGCTCCTTATTCTTATAAACAGAAACAATGAATAATCAACCAAGCGAGCCAGTTAATAATGAATTATTAAAGGCAATTACTGACAAAAATATCTTACCTCCTTTCTTCGGTCCTTCTTTCTCTTGACCTCATGAAATGTGTCTGTCAAACAAATTATTCATGTTAAGACACAAGTGGAAAGAACAATAAGAATGTATAGATCAATTAAGAATTTACATCAGAAACCCATATAAATCATGTGTGAATGAAAGGCAATCAAAAAGAAAAGAATGAAGGATTGATTCAACAACTCCAAAGATGGAAAAACATTGCTCAAGCTACTTCAACATGACATTGTAAAACGATACATGAATGGAAAAGTAGCCTTATATGCAAGATGATGACAACATGATACTTCACACTTCAACCAATAACCCAAACAGGGAAACAATTAAAAGAGTGTAAAATTAATTATGAAACAATGTTACCAAAGAGCAACACCACACATCTACAGGGCCAATCAAATACGTCAAGAATCAACCATTCATAGAAATTAAAACTGATAATAGTCTACAAAAAAATTCACCAATTAATATTTACCCAACCCAATAAGTAGACAAATAAAACAAGCAAATAAGAACTTCAAACTTCACATATCAATAGATTAATCCACTGAAACCATACGCCTTTAACATCAGACCATCTCATGGACATTACTACATGCAATAGCATGGCAGAATGTCGCTTGGCTGCTTCTAATTTCTAATCCTGGTTGCAATGTACTTCACTTTTGTGGAATGGGGCACCACAATAGTGAGCTACAGGATGGTTCAACAAGGATCATAGTTGATTCTATTCTATAAGGAGACAAATTTGCTGTTTTTAACTTTCTTGTTGTAACCCATCTTCACCCATGGGCTACACCAAATTACAAAGTCAAGATCCATTGAAACCAACAAACAGATGTAGGAATCACAGATTACGACTGTTGAGTTCTAATTTAGGAGTAGCTCCAGTAACTGTCATCATTTTGACCCTCTTCCAACCTTGCTCTGGCCATCAACCCTTCCTTCAGTACTACACCCAGCTCAGTACCTTTGTTTCACATGTGGCCCTCTCCTCCAATGTAGAAGGTGAGACTACCTGCAGCCTTGTAATACGGGTGTCTCAGAACTTGTCCGTTTTTCTTTGTTCTCTTATGTCTCTCATTCTATTTCTAGTTGATTCATAGTATCCGTGGTTGTAATAAATATGCTAAATATGATTTTAGTTTTAAATGTTATGTTTGAAAATAATGAAAAATTAGTTAATCTTGATCTTTTTTTTCAACTGTAACTACGATTTTTTATCTATTACTGTAATTTACCGTATTCCAGTTCCAAATAACTCTTTAAAGTTTTAAAACAGCTACAATAATTAATTGCGTTAATTTACAATCTCTTAAAGTGTTTCCATTCAGTCCACATCCTTTGTTATAGCACTGAACTGTGATCTGCCACAGAATTATCAAAACCTAAACATATCAAGAATAGCTGCTCCAAGGTAGAAAAATGCAGCCAAAATGTTGCATGAACTGCAAGAAAATATTGCCGTAAGACCTATTTCGAAACTAGCCTTACACACAGCACAAAACATGGAAAAGCCATGTGAAGACTGAATATGCAACAAACCAACAGCATCCATCCTATTAAGCATCCAAAAAAGGGGTTTAGATTCCAAATGAGCTTGTCAAGAAGGAAACTCTAGTCATCACAAGAATGAACAAGAAACAAGAAATAGGACATACAGTACTAAAGCACAAAGGTGAGATTTTAGAGTCAAAATAATACGATCTTGACTGCACATTAATCAAATTAAAACGCAATGTCCTATCAAAGTATAAAATATCCGTTCATAAGAATCCAGTTTCAAGTGAACTTGAAACTATTAGCTGATAACAAATATAGCTCTGAAATGCCACTCACGTATTTGGAAAAAGAAAACTTGAGAAGAAGAGCAAAAGATTACAGAAAACCCCACAACACCATCACTTGTACTTATTATAGAAACCCAATATAAAAAACCAACCACTCTCAACACATCCAACACAAGTTCCATGCTTAAATAACTCACATTCCGAACTCCACCCAACCAATCATCAAATTAAATTAAAATGAATTGAACTCAGATTCAGTGACAGTGCATGCTTAAAAACAACCAGCTCAAGGCATCAACAAACAAGCCGACAGTGGAGTTGAACATGAATAAATGATATACCCTAAACCATTCTGACTATTTACAAAGAAAATTCTGACCCGAGCCAACCAAGTCCAAAATCTAAACAAATTAACCATTATATCGAAGCACAAGAGTGAACGAACCCTTCAAAATTTCGTCCAAAAACTGAACTTTCTACAACTCAAGCTACACAAAGCCCCTGAGAAACAAAAAGGGCTAATTAAAAAAAAAAAAAAATTCCCCTTCTTAGCCTAACAAAAATATCTCAACAGTGAAACCCCATCATGGCAAACTCAATTATTCAAGGTCCCCCATCCCACCTCACCAAAAGAAAGGGGTAAAAATTCAAAATCAAAACAAAACAAATGAACCCCAGATGAGAAAACGCAAAGTCCAACACCCGGATCACACAATAACACATATTAAGATCAAGATCGAATCCGCGCAAGTTAAAGAGGGGGAAAAAAACGATACCCTGAAGGAGAAGCTTCTGAGTGGTCTCGTTGGGATCCATGGAACATTCCTTGAGCATTGCATAGATGTCCTCTTCACTGTGATTGCCCGTGATCTCCTTGATGTTCTGGATCGTCCTCCTCACACTGGTCGGAATTGAAGCCCTAAACCCCGCACCGCTCATCTTGGCAACACAAAGTGACAAACTTTGCAAACACAGTATATGTGGGCAATGAAGAGAAGGGAGCAAAGAGGGGTCAGTGATTGATTGGGTGATGCAAAAGAAAAGGGCACTAAATAAACATAGAGAAAGAAAGAGAAAAAAAAGACAGAGAGATGTAGAGAGAGTTCAATGAGGATTGTGAGAGGGTATGTATGATCTATGGGGTTTGAATTGATCAATCTGAATTCTGAACTAGGAATATGGGGAAAGAAGGAACAAAACCAAAACCAAGTGTGTATGTAGGTGTATCTTTGTTTATATTCTTTATATTTATTTTATTTTTGAAAGACTTTTTGGTTCTCTCTTTCTCTTTATTTTCCTTCCTACTTACCTTTTCTTTTCCTCCTATTTTCCTATGGATTTTCCTCCCTCATTTA
>Ga0209700_101096_pt1 | contig 54753 bp, 29 predicted proteins | sample SiratroredBW_FD_187528 | JGI IMG/M metagenome (GOLD analysis project Ga0209700, IMG submission 187528) | Root nodule microbial communities of legume samples collected from California, USA - Siratro red BW (SPAdes) (version 2) | ecosystem: Host-associated > Plants > Roots > Nodule | place: USA...
AAAAAAAAAAAAAAAATTGAAGAAATGAGTGAAAGATAAGAAAAAAAGGAGGAAGATGACAAAAAAAATTGCTGAGAAAAAATTTGGTGAGAAAAATGACAACAATATCTATGAGAATGTTTTCAGAAAAAAAAATTCACAAATAAGTGAAATGTGTAAATCTAATATAAAAAGAGTTTTTCATTTCAAGTTTATTCAAAAAATGTGTTCGCTAATATCTTAAAAAAGAAAACTTTTTTACATTGTTAAATATGGAAAACTGTTCTCGTCTAATCTTTGTGAACATTAGATTATGTTTGGTATAAGGGAAAGTAGTTTGCAACTTGAATATTGAAATTAAAGACAAATATGTATGAGTAATTAGATAATCAAACTCAAAGGTCTATTGGAGACTATTGTATTTTTTTTCAAACGAAAATTTAGAATAAAAAGAAGCTGTGAATTTGTTTTGATTTAAAAAAAAAAACTTTACCTAATTTAAAAAAAATAGTTTTTTGGATTTTTTAAATATATATATATATATATATATATATATATATATATATATATATAAACAAATTCACCAATTATATTTATGAACACACTATCAGTACAATATTATTTGAGTATCATCCTTTATACTAGTCATCTATTATATTAATGAAGCTTCCGTGCAGAGTAATTATTATATTTATTATTATTATTAGTTTTATTATTAGTTTTATCATAGTATCATATTATAATTATTATTTTTACCATATATATTTTAATTGGAAAATGGGTTAGTCAGACTCAATCTAATTTCTAATTTACTATATATAATTTTTCAAATTAATTATTATACCAGCCAATATTAAATATAATATCACATTACTTTATTTTCTTAAAATTTTTTATTTAAATACAAACAGAATTAACTTAAAAAATTAAATTTATTTAAAGACCGAAAAAATGAATCAATTTGTAATCAACAAAATTACTTTATTTTTCGTTAAATGTAAATCAAACCGTATGTATTTACCAAACTATAGTATTTTTCCATCCTTTAATTCTAGAAAATAAGTCTTGTAATTTAAGTTAAACAATACATTAATGTTCAATAACAAGCTAAAATAAATCACAACTATACATAACATAGTAACACCATCTAGTGAGATATAATCCAGCAGTTGCAGTTAATTTTATATTTACAACTAATTATTCTATTATTAATTAGAATTGAAAGATGTAAAAGTGGCAACAGATAACAATACAACATAATAATATTTTAAGAAGAAAAAAAAATAAGAATAAAATTAAAAGAAATGACCATAAACTTAGTGATAATAACTAGACTGCTGTACACTAGGCATCACACAGTAGCAATATTCTATTATCATATTTTGTTAACTTCAAAATTAAATATTGAAATCATATCTCAAACTTGTTAATGTCACTTGAGAGACAGTGAATCCTTAAGAACTTGCAGCAACAAAGGATAAGCTGTCAACTGAGGAAAATGACCTTGTATTTCTAGAATTTTGACTTTGGAAGGAGTGCCAAGGTTTTTGTTGATGTAGAAAGAAACATTTACAGGAACAACAGGGTCTTTTCTGGTCTGAATGATGGTGCAACGAGGCACGCGAACTCGTGGCAGAACCCATCTGAGGTCACTTAAAAACACTGTTTTAGCCACACTCAGTACAACTTCTGCTTTCATTCTTAGCAGACTGTCTTCAAATTCTGCAACTGCAGAAGGATCTTTTGCGCTGATAGCGTTTGGAGCAAAGCTGTGTGCCCAACCTGAAAAGTTTTGTTGTATTGACCCAAAGATTTTGCACACTTCTGATTCAGTGAAGCCTCCTTCGTATCCTTCTTCATTCAAGTACCTAAACAAGTTGTCATATTGAATACAATTTCAAATAAAACGGATCACATAAACTGATTTTAGCAACTTTAACAACAGATTTAAAATACATCAAAAGCTAAGTTTTCACACACGTAAGAGTAGTTATCTATGATAAGAAAATATACTAAAAGTTTTGTACCAAAAAGACATATATAGAAACAAAAATGAGCAGAGAAATTACCTTGGAGAAGCATCCAGTAGGACTAGATGTTGAAAGAGTTCTGGTCTCTTTGTTGCAGCTAAGCTTCCAATCATGGCTGACATGGAATGGCCCACGTAAATAGTTTTGTTCAAATTGAGCTCGTCAAGAAGGCACACCAAGTCCTGAGCATAAGCATCGAAACTTGAATATTTGTTTGGATTATAAAGGGAAGAAGTTGCATTTGGGGTGAAAGCCAAATCGAAAACTAGGACCTTAAAGTAGCTTGCAAGGAAGGGAATAAGATAATGCCACACTGTTTGGCTTGTGCCAAATCCGTGAGCCAGAACCAAAGTTTGAGTGCCATTTCCATAGAAATTAGCATTTAGGGCATCAACTATGCCACAACACACTCTTCCCATTTTTGTTTTGTTGCGCTAACTAAGCAATGTAACAGCTGAGGAAGAACTCTAGAGGTGGTTGTTTGGAGGGTAAATATATAGCCAAAAACTGGCAAAAAAAATGGCCAATAGTCACGTCACTTTCTGTACAACTAATAAGAAATTTTATATAATTATGAGATGGATGATTATGCTCGCAGATATTTTTTACGTTAATTTCATATAATTAACAATATTCAAATCTTGAACAAATAACAACTACTTTCATTATTACAAAGTTCGAGATAATAATCTTCATAACATCATCGTATATACCTTTCGTCTATAGTTGATGTGAACTTTCTTTTTCCGTTAGTAACATAAATTTATGTTTAATCTCGATAAATATAATAATTAAATTTATTTTATGGATAAGATAATAAACTCTTTTTACTCATTTTTATTTTGTCAAAAATGATTTTGAAATTGACTTTTTATAGACGTATTGACCTCGGTCTATACTATAAACAACAGTGTATATATTATAATTTTCTCCTATTTAGATTATTTTTAATGAATTTTTACTTATATGTATCTTACAATGAAACTATATTAATGTTATCCTTTTTTTTATCTGGTTAGTTATATAAGTGTATGATAGGACATAATTGAGATGTATTAAGATTTTATTAAATTTGTTATTGAAGTGTATCCAAGTAATCCCGTCAATGATTTTAATCTAATATATTAATGTTAATTAACTTATGTTAAGATAAATAAAGCAACTTATCACTCTTTAATATATTTATTACATTTTACTTTTTTTCATTTATATTTAATCTATTTGTCTTCTCTCCTATTCTTATTCCTTTGATCGTTAATTATTTATTTAACCTGGCACTTAACATGTCAAATAACTGTATATCTTGTTAACTTTTAATGACCGGATCGTTAAGAGAAAAAATATTTTGGTCTATTAATGATTTTTTTTCTCTTACGTGATCGACTTAAACTTTTCTAAAGAGTTTACTTTTAAGGAACTGATAAATGAGCATAACTTAACGAAGGATAAAAATTATGATACATTTTAAATTTAATTCACAGTAATTTGTTCGTATACCGACTTAAAAACATGTATAATTGACTTAGTAATAAAGAGTTCGAGTAACTTGTTAAGGTTTTGAGTCTCAATCTTGTTATTATCATTATGTATCACAAGAAGAGACTTTAATCACAGCAAACATTAGGTGCAATATACTAATCTAACATAGACCAAAATGATTAGATAAGTATTAAAAAAACACATTATTTATCCTAAAAGTCTAGATATATTGTTGTCAAATTATATATATATATATATATATATATATATATATATATATATATATATATATATTTAGGAGAGCTTTATTGCAATTTTGGTCAAGGTATAATAAAATAATTTTCGTCAATTTTAGAAAAGAATAATTCCACTTAGATTCTATTATTATCATATTAAAATAATACAATTTCAAGAAAATAAGTTTTTAAATAACTGTATTTGGTGATTATTTTTAAATAGAGAAATTATATTATGATTTTTAACCACAGGTTGTGTAATTACATATTTTATTAAATAAAAAGTTATTTCCATTTGTTAAAAATATAACTATTTAATTAAAATTGAAAAAAAAAATTATGCAAAATGTATCTTCTTTATATAATAGTATAAATTATAATTGAGGTGGTAATTTTATTTTATATAAGTGGAAAATCAAATAAGAGATCTTTCTGCTAAATAAATTGTGCAGAAAGTGTATAAAGGGTATAAGATATGTCAACCCCTTCATTTCACAAGTAAAAAATCTAACTCAAATTAATTTCATAATAAATATATAATTAAATACATAGTTAATAAATTTATATTTTATCATATAAATTCTTTTACATTTATTGTGTAAGCATTCTTATTATCTTATAAATATAAAAAAAAATAAAAATGCCTATTGAGATATTTTATTTTATGAAATTATAGTTTTTTTAATTAGATTGTGTTGCTAAAAAAAAGTTAAATTCAACTCACAAAGAAAATTTAGTTAAACTCTACCATCTCAAATTAGGTACACTTTTATGTTATGAGCATGCATTAAATATTTTGTTTCATTTTAATATATAATGACTAACATTTATGGTTAAGATTCTATGTAATGATTGTACACTGCAATAATCATAATGTTTGAGTTTGAATGAACATGATGGGTTATTATTTTTTTTATGATAAAAAAAAATAATTTCCTTAAAATATTAAAAGTTTAGTTTAAGATTATTTTTTAATTTTGTTTAGTTTTTTTTTCTTTTAATTTGAAATGTATTATTTGAAGTTTTTGTTATAAATGGCCATCTATACAACTCAAAGAATAAAAAACTTTAAAGTGAATTTCAAAATGAAAACACAAGATATTGTGTTTCCCTTAGATCACGGTAAGAACAGTTGGGTTGCAGCCCCAATAAAAGCAGCATCAATGCAACCAACAGACTTGCTACCCAATTTATTATACCACATTAATAATTCTCTTATAATTTATTTTTTTTTATAATTACATTACTACTTTAAAAATTTTGTTAAAACACATTTTCTGTATAGTACTCACAATAACTTTGCTTAGTTTGCATGAAATCTTAAAATCAAACTTCATTGTACATAAAAAAAAAATCATAGTCTCGTATATGTAATTATTTGTTGTTCTTCTTCTTTGCTATGCAATTTGTATGAAGTCTCAAGACTTTTAAGTTTATTTATGTCAGCCAAGATCATGTTACTCGTTCTTGCCGGCATAATAAAGTACACAGTTGTTATTTGGTTAGAGTTTTGACCATCTTTGCTTGCTTGGAGCATTTAAACATGGCATTTTACAATATCTACACACTTGTTTCACATATTTTGCCGGCTACAAACATTAAAAGAACTATTATTATATTTTTATTTGAAGATTGTTTCTACAGCCAAGAGTCATTTATATGTGAAGAAGTCAAGGGTGTTGTTAAAGGAAATACAGGTGGGACCAAAAGCATTTATGCATCGTTTGACCAGTGCTTTGCAATGCTAAGACAGTAATGTTTGTGTTCTTGATGTGGATTTTTGGGTACAAGATTTCTTTAGTGATTTTTCTTCTTAAGCTCTGGGTGAGTGAGGCTAGTAAAAGGCACTTTGTATTAACAAGGAAATATGCAAGTGTGAGAATGTAATATTGAAGAATGTGATTGCTGATTTTCTAGGATTGCCTTTGCCTCTTGTTATTTGCAGTTTAAAGAAACTAAAATCTTTGTAATAAGGAAAGTTTTTTTTTTTTATGAGATAAGGAACGTTTGTATGATTTGTTAGACTTAACTTCCTGATTATTGAGTTTGACATTTTGTTATGCCAAACATTTTCAATATATTTTATAAGCTTTGATTGTCAATGTGAAACACAACCATAAGCTTTTTCAAGTCAAACATACTAGCTCAGCAAAATGTCTACACATCCAAACCTCAAATGTTTTGACCATTGTTTTTTTATGAAAAAAAGGGTAAAAAAGATTAGTTAATTAAGCTCAGTCGTGTTACTTGTTACAGTTGCATCCAACTGTTTCGAATGAACTAGACTTGAAACTGTAATTGGATTGTATTCCTAAAAATAAAATAAAAATAACTAGTCATTTCACAATTTATGTTAAAAATTACAAGTCCAAGTACTAGAAGCAAAAGTTAAAATTAGTATTTTATGTTTTTATCAATATCGATTATTTTCGCAGCTTACATTTACAGTTAGAATTCCAATTAAATACAGAATTATAAAGCAATTTTTTTATTTGTCTCAGGCATTAATTTAAAATTTTAATCAATTTTATTTTTTACTGACTTAAAATTAAAATTTTAACACAATCGTTATTCAATCATCTGCCATTATATTATGTTGTAACAATCTTCCACAAATTCTCAACTTATGATTTTTTTGTTGTCCTTTCAAATTCGTTACAATGTATAATATGTAAAACAGACACCATTGTATGATTCTCCTCCACTTCAGTTTCAGTTTCAAGCCAATTTTTATTGTTTTTTAGGTTTACTTTCATATTAATTGAAAACAAGGTATATTTCATTTGTAATTAATATATCACTATCATATTCTAAATATTGATCAAAATTCAAGTGAATTTGATACGAGTTAGTTATTACAATGGCTACAATTATTTTGTTTTAAGTTTAAAATTGTTATATATATATATATATATATCTTTTGTTTTAATCATTATATTGGTAAAAACTGTTTCAGTGATGTAAATTAAATTCATTTTTTATATAATCTTTTTAATGCACATAACATTCCAGGTTTATTTGTTTAATTTTTCCAAGTTATTATTGATATTATATGAAATAATACACGCACAACTTATAGTTCTAATTATATGTCAACAATTTTTATATACATTAATTCATAATATTTGTATCAGAATTTTAATAATAGTTTAGAACTGATTTTGTTCATATATAATTCATATTTCAAGATATGGGTGCAAATAATTTCCATTTAATATTTTTAAATATAAACAATTTATATGAGCTTCATCTTATTGAGTATTAATATTTCATAATAAACTTTTATCTTTTAAATCTCATACATATTTCCCTATTAATTAGATTTAACAACATCTTTTCCATAATAAAAATAAAATAAAATATATATACATATATATATATATATATATATATATATATATATATTAATTGTGACTAATGTGCAAGTAGTTTTACAATTAAATCCATATGAATATTACACTCAATATTTAAACAACTGAAGAATAAAACATTAAACCCAGGCATAGCAAGGTGGAAACACTAGTTATGCTAGGATACATACAGAAAATATGTGAGAATTAATTAAAACTTCTTGGTTTGCTTTCATAAACACTTTATTTTAGTTTCTCTTTTGGTGAGAGAATTCTTTTAATGGATTTAGGATCTCATATTTGCGTACAGATTAAATTTTCATTGTATTACTTTGCTCAGTATACTTTTCTGTTTCGTCTATCTCTTCTCTTGTGATGACAGTGCGAGACAGCATACGCACACTGTATGACATCTTTAAGTGGAACAATCACTCTAGACGAAACTTGCGACAATACAAAACAGGTACGAGCAATTACAGATAAAATAACCTTATTTTAAACAGCAGCACTCCTAAGAAAACTCTCGAGTGGGAATAATAAATAACTATACAAGAACAAGGTCTAATCAAAAAGCTCACACAAAAATGATTTTATTTAATATACAATAATATTAAAATTTGAACAAAATAACTAAGAAAAAAAAAATGCTCCCCTCACTAACTTACTAATATACAATTTATTGTGCCAAAGATATTTTCCTACAGTATAGTTCATGAAAAGTACAACAGATACAGAGACAAAGTGATGCTGATGCTGAGTGTGCACCTGTCGTTGAGGACCAGGAATCTTACCACCTGATTTTTGGCTTCACAGACTTGAGGGGGATAACATGCTCCATATCAGACAACACTTTGTCAGACAGGTACGCAACTGTTGACGAAAAGTGTTGTTTAGAACTGCATATGCATGTTCCGATTTCTGCGTACCGTTGTAAAAAACAGTTCGAACGGGGAAGAAAGGTGTATCAGTTCAGAGCATAATGAACTCGTTCAAGAAGTTGAACCACCTGATTTACAGAAACATGGGGGGATAGGAGTGGCTTCAAACTTGGTTTTGCTATATCTGATGGCTCGGAAGACAAAATCATCTTTTGCTGCATACTTGTCAACTCTAGAAACTGGGTTAACACGTCACCATCAAGTATCTTGGGTACTCCACCCTAATATAAAATAGATGTAAGAAAACATGCTTGGCAACATATTCTTTTCGATAGTTGTGTTCCTTTTAAAAATGCTTTTCAGGAAGCTAGTAAAAGGTATTTCCTCCAAATATGTTAAAACATGCATTAAAAGAAAAAAGAGAACGAATCAAGGATATGAACGGCAAAATCTATTCCATCTAATGCTTGAGCCAACCATATTCAATCAGATTGCAATTATTTATTCTAAGAGGAAAAATGAAATGAAAATGAAACATCACATGATAATAATCTGAAGTGAATTCCTTACCCGAATTTCGCGACTGCGAAACTCATTATGATCATTTCCTAGAACAGGCGCGGTCAACTGATGGACAACAAGTCTTTCTTGCACTGCTTCTAATAGCTCATATTCTTCCCTGTACACAGGATAAATGATTGTTCTCATACGTATAAAAAACAAAAACCTAAGTAAAAAGCACTATAGCATCGTCTTCCAAAACTCGTCAATCCGCTGAAAGTTGCTAATTATATATGTTAATAAACAGCATCTAAAATTCTCGACAGTGCTGAAATTATGGGGTTTTAGGTACTGAACAAAGAGACTTCGCATATTATATAATCCTAAAGGATATTCCAAGATACGATTCATATACTCTAACAAACAGAACAACATTACAAGTATAGTTTGTTGAAAGAACCTTTTTAACATTCACATCTCCAAATAAAGCAACACGCTCGTAAATGACACTACCTACCAACCAAAATTGGCATTCCACAATCCCTCATCCATGCGGGAATAAATATTAATTGCTAATGTATCCGTCCAATCTTATTCTAAGCAGATAACTGGAGCAAGTGAAAATTTAGATGGAACTCGATGCAATAAAGTTAAAAAAGAAAAAGCTCCTATATTGGAACACATGGTCAACCATATCATCATCAAGACAATGAAATATCCGAGTAGCACAAGGATCATCCACATTCCACCCCATGTACATTGGACTGCAGTTGCAAAGATTGCGTCAGAAATTAAGGTGATACTGTATGCATGTAATTATTTTTCTATTCTGATATCAATGATAAACCAGTGTCAATGAGATGAAAAATTACAAATAAATAGCACTGAAACAGAATTGCAGATTCAGGGCCTGAAGCATAATTTAAGTTGTTATTATTTTTTGTCTTTTAACTCAGAATATTGTTCATTCCAGATACTATGATCCCCTTCCCTTGCATTATTCTCTGCCTCTAACTGATTCCCCACTTCTCAGTTTCGAGGCCCTTGTACATACGCAGATAGTTATGCTTACATTACATGCAAATCTTGCCATTCAGGGTTCTGATTCCAAGCTCGTCCAAGTATTTAGAAGGTGACTAACAAGTCCGTGCAGATTTACAATTGCAATTTAATTGTCATAACATCAACGAGGAATAACTCAATTTAAGAAATAAGAACGGGTTCTAGTACAATACCAAAAATATAGCTTCAGAAATGGGCATGATATGCCAAAAACATAGAAGAGTACCATCACACTTTCTGAGAAAAGCTCTTGGTTTCCCTCGAAAAGTAATAAATGATTTTGTTTTTAACTCATCCATGTTTTTAAAATGGACCATGGACAACAAAACGCTAGGAGTACTTATTTGGTAAGACCTGGAAAGCTATAAATCTACCTCAACCAACACATGCATCAGAAAAAGTTCCAAAATGACCAAACTGTACCCAACTAATGTTCACCTAGATATTTATTCAGAGTTACTGACAACATAATTTGGTACCTTGATAGAGGGATGAAGATCATTATGCTTCCTAACAAGGTACTGGCAATAATAGTATTTTGTAGTGAATCAACATTTGTCTTGGGGCCATTGCCGCCTTGCAAAACATCATCAGCTGGAAGTCTGTATGAATACGAGCCCTGAGTAACAAAAAACATCAATTACGTATAAATTGCCACAAAAGCAAATTAAAAGGAGAGAGGGGACGAGTAGATGTACATTGGCAAGTTACTGAACAAGACATCACTAAATCCAAGAACAAAATGATCGATTTGAAAACTTATCAATGTTTTGAAAGCAAAGAAGTTAATCCAAATTATAGAATCACCAAGATATCATGCTAAAATACATTTAAATAGTAATGAAAGGGGCTTGTGAAACATAGCATAGCCCTTCTGGTTAGCTAGAGTAATTGTTTACAAGAATCACACAACATATATAAACCGAAAAGGATGCGCTGCTGCACCAAGACATTTGATGAGTCATTGCAAATACTCTTTTGGAACACTTCTCAAAGAGATTAACTTTTTTATTAATAATATATTTACAAACAAAAGCGTAAAATAATGCTTTTTAAGCAATAATTTTACGATTCCAGTTCATGTATCTGTCTATGTTGGTGTATAGCATTATTTCCATTATCATAGAATCAGAAAGCCAGGGAACATTCACCTTTAGTGCATCTATCATATAAAGAAAGGACTATAGTTGAAAGAATAAAAACAGGAAGTTTGCTTGGTATTTTGAGCCACGTATGAAAAACATGCTCTAGCACAGTTCACAATTGAATAGCAGACAATTATCATTGAACAAGTGTTCAAGGAGTAGAGTCTCATGTAACATCAAAACTATCTCTTGCAAACTAATTCGCATCACCATTACAGTTATTGATTACAGCATATTGCGTCTGCACAGGGCAACCTCTGCTTCAAACAAATCAAATTTCTAGAAGAGTTAACGAGATTTAATGCATATTAATACCCATTCTTCCAGGACATTTAAAGAATATACCTTCTGGACGCTCAAGGCTATCTCAGCCATGAAATAAGCACAGCTTAGTGTCATGTTGCATTCAGTACTTGCGTTGTCTGATGCAGGTCACCAATAAAAAAATATGGTTAGAATCTTACTTTCAGGGGGAATATAAAAAATGAACAAATAGCTTTAAGCTTGGCAATAGCATAAAAATAGGCTCTATTTTTCAAAATCTTAATCAGCATTTTCCATTGCAACATGACAAGGGCAATACTAACATATCACATTCTATTAAAGATAAAGTCATTTACACCATTAAGCAGGTACAAACAACACAATCCAGTCACCACAAAAACTGGGTGGTACTGAAGCTTTGAAAAGCGGTAGTTACCATACACAAAGTACAAGGTCTTACACTGTTATACGTATTTTCAAATGAAATTTTATTGATTCCACCATTCATTAGGAAGACTACTTTGTATATAATATGAGCAGGCAAAAGATTTAATAGAAATTGATTTGATGTTCTTCTATTTCATTCAAATATAACAATCAGACGTAACAGATGTGGGATATTTTGATTATAGCAACTTGCAAAGCTTTATAGTTTATATTTGGAAAACCCAGGTCCCAGAGAAAACAAAATTTCAAAGATGAAAGTAAAACCTAGTATTGAATCACACAAGGGAAAGGCTTAGTTCAAGCATACCTTCCAAATGATTTGAACATAAAATAGCAATGCCTCCTTTACGATCTGAAACAACAGCCGTATCGGCATCCATCAAAATGCAATCAGCAACTAACCTTCGTGATGGATCACAGCAAAGTTGCTCCAATTTTCTAGATTCCTAGCATAGAAGATACAAACTAAACTAGTTCAACAGCACTCTGGCTTTTCTAAATGAAGAAACGTTATAAAAATAACAAAATTTCAATAAAGAAGCAGGTCTTAATCTATGGGGCATAAGCGATTAAACATCCAAGATAACTTCTCTTTTGTAAACAAAGATTTCATTAAGATGAAAGAGAAAGATATAACTGAAGGAAGATAAGGGATCCTCAAAACTAAAGAAATTGAGGCTGAAAAAACAAAAAGAAAGGCGGTTCATCACACGACACATGCAATGCATACCAATGAGTGCTTCTCTTTTTGCGCCTCAATCATAACACAACAACTTTAATATAAACGGAAATGAAGATAGGTATAAGAGGCACAAAAAATACAAAATCTTTTAGAAGGAAAGGAGTAAAAAGGATAACTCTAATTCTTAGTCCTTTAATTTAGTTTGAAAAATAAATACACTGCAGACAGCCAACACCACTCACCTCATGATAAGAAAATAAAATGATACCATCACGACAATCACCAACTGCGATTCTTGTAAAATGTGCACTCAAAGATGTTATCATGTGGTGCGTCCTTCCCATAGCATACCTTCTCACTCTTTGAGGATTGTCATTAGGGAAACCACAAACATAGAACTGAATAGCAAGAAAAGTAACCTAATGAGAAGACTGTATAAACGAAATATAGACAACAGATACGAAACCTCCTGATTCAGGACCTTTTGGAGAAAGGATAGGAAAGTGAGCCAGTGACGGAAAGAATGTAGAAAAAGGCAAGAGATTTGATACTCACAGCATTGCCAGCAGATGCCAAGAAGTAACGATCAAGATAAGGACAGATTTTAAAAACCACTCCCTGCCATTTCGTTGCATAAGCCAATCGGAACTGCCATACTTCATTTTCATCAAGTTTGATGCCATCACAACTATTATCATCAGGACTGCTGCCAAGGCTGCTGCTCGATAACTGTTCAGGAGCATATGAAACAATTTCATGGAATGGTGAAGTTTTTTGAGATGATGACCCTGCCTTTGAACTGAAGGTCATTGAACCACTATCTGAATTTTGCACATGAACAAGACAAAGAACAAGAAGACGACCCTTGCAACTGCCAAAGAAGCAACCTATTAGAATAGGGAAATCAATAAGAAGCGCATAAATTTCAGGAACAATATGAACATATTATTAACCTTTCACCACCATACATGCAACAGGGTTATCAAAGTGAATATGAGCACTGTTTTACAGTCCCACAATCCTGTTCTTCATGCAAAACTAAACATGACATGGAACTTGATATTTCTTTCTCATGGAGAAAATTCAAAACAAAAGTTAATTGGTTCAGCATACTCCAGCTCTAAATCAGAAGAATGCAGACATTCTGACCAAACCCCTCTCCTCTCTCAGATTATTACATTGAACCTACATGCTTGGTAAAGCTACTAGGTTCAATGCATCTTGGGAAATATTAGTATCTTAATCTCTCTTGAATATAAATAGACCTTTCTGTTCTCAAGCATGATCAGAAAACTGCTTCTCATTAAGATTCCAGGATCCCACCTGTTGAAATCTGTCTGGAAAGGAGGACAGTTCAGAAGACTACAGTTTACTCTTAAGCAAATTTACATTCGAGACTTTAATGAACAAAAGTTTCAACTGAGTTCTCACACTGGTTGATGTAAGGGCAGTAAGTCATGTGATGGAGCAGGTGTCTACTGGTTATTACATGAAGCTTCATTAATCAATTATACTGGGTATCTTTTATTCTTAAGCATACAGATTGCAATGAAGCATGAATCAAACTCTTCTTTTCGAGAGTTGAGATGTGTACACTCCTTAAGAAGGAATTTGCAAGAAGCTCACCAGTAGCTTAGCTTGTTTAAAGTCATGAAAGGCCATGTGCAGTTCAGGGAAAATTGGTAGCCAGCAGTTTCACAATTTGATAGAAAAAAGGAAAGAAATTCCTACCAATTAGCTGGTGATTTAAAACAAAGAAGGCAAACTTAAAATACAAGGAAACCTAAATGTCATACCTTTCAGCTTCACCACTGGGCATTACGGCTGGACCAGAAGACAGACTAGTTCCAACAACAAGCACTTGCTCACTTCCAACTCTTACTAATTCCATGGATTTTCCTGTTTCTCCAAGTTCGAGTCTAAAAGACGACACTACTGACCCGCTTAGGGGATCAACACAACATATGTCAGACAAACATGTGCCACAATTCAGTTCAGTCCTCATCACAAGCAACATTTTGCTTTCATCGTGATACAGGACCTTCCTAGGAGTGCCCTCTAAATGAAACTTCTGCATATTAAGTCTCTTGCTGTGAACCATTTCCACCTAAAGTATCAAGTGATAAATACAGTACAAGTCAAAACAGCAAAACAATAAGAACCACACAAAGCATAAAAGAAGGGATGAAAACAGTGATTATTTCTTGGTGAGCAAAGTTAGCAAAATAGGGAAGAGATGTCAGTCATATGACCAAAAAACTATATGTTTCTCATTTTGTATTGAGTATGTAATCTAAACCTAAATCCTACTAATAAACGGAACTTATCTGTTTCAGACTGAAAATCAACTAACATATTTGGAAGACAAGATCACAGAATGCAGCAGCATCCTCTGGTTTATGGGAATTCAAATGCAGAAAACAACAGAGAAGATAACCAACAGAACACAATGGTTTCTCCAAACACCAGGGAATACCACCACTCAAAACTTCTCATACTTTTACATTGAATAATGTTATTTGTGCATCTAACTTTACAACAATGAGAATGAGAAAAAAAAGAAGTTTGGGACGACATGGGTGATCCAATGGAGATAGAAAGAAAAATTGTATAAATTGTTGTATGAACACCAACTTTTACCTAACAATTGCCTTCCCTCAGCCCCCACCCAATTCACATATCCTCCCTCCCACTCTTGCAAATCTTCCCCAATTATTACTCTCCACTCTCCCGTTAACAGCTGTTCATCTGCATAACTAATTCCTCATTTGTCTTTCCCCAACCATTCTTTTATAATTCGGTTACTACTTTATACTCACCAAAATTATTGTAATATGCACCCTTTCCATTTCAAACCTCCTTCTGTATACATGCATTGAAGGTACCCAAGGCTGTGACATTATCATCCCTACTCCCAAAAAATAGGAATTAGAACCTACTAGACACCACTAAGAAACAGGACCAGCAAAAATTATGTAAGAAACGAAATGAGACGATCTAACAAAATTGTCATATTCACCACCACACAAGTTAAAATCTTGATAGTAATCACAACAAATAATATATCTCAAGATTTTTCTGTGCATTTAAATATACCATCACTTGAACAAATGATAGGACTGAAAACAGTGTATTCAACTTACACAGTTGGACTTTTATTGAAGTATATAGGATACAAAGAAGAGGTAAGGCACTTGCCTAGAACCCTAACCTAATGTTGGGTATACACAAGAAAAATAATAAAAAATAACATCACATTTCAACACTCCACCTCAAGCTGGAACATATACACCCTATGCACCAAGCTTGGAACATATAAATTGAATCCTAGGTCCTCTTAGAGATTTAGTTAGAATGTCTTGAGTTGTTCATTAGAGCTAATAAACTCAGTAATAAGATCCTTGGATTGCACCTTCTCTTTTAAAAAAATGAAAACCAATTTCTATATGCTTAGTTCTTTCATGAAACACCGGATTAGAGATAATATAAAGAGTTGTTTGGTTGTCACAATACAACTTCATCCGCTCATTTTCACAAAATTTCAACTTTGTTTAATCCACACAAGTTCACATGTAGCTAGGACCATAGATCAATATCCAGCTTCTACATTAGATTGAGCAACAACACTTTGTTTCTTACTTTTCCAAGATTCAAGGTTCCCACCAAGAAATACACAGTATCCTGTGGTAGATCTCTTGGCAAAGGGACGACCACCACAATACCTTAAGACCTGAGTACTTTCCTTGTTCTAATATAACAATCCTTGTCCTGAGTTCCCTTTTACATATTTGAGAATCTGAATCACAATATTCCAGCGATCAATGTGGGGGTTTTGCATAAATTGACTCACAACATTCACTGAATTAGAAAGATCGAGTCTTGTTATACTAAGATAAATGAGTTTTCCAACCATCCTTCTATATCTCTGAGTCTGAGAAAAGTTCACATTGGTCTCTAGTTAACTTCTTATTTGAGTCCATAGGATTATCACTGGGCTTGTAATTTTCCATACCAGTCTCCTCCAAACTATCAAGAGCATATTTTCTTTGTGAATGATGACACCTTCTTTTGATTGTGTCACTTCAATACCAAGAAAATATTTTAGATAGCCCAAATCTTTGGTGTGAAAGTGGCTAAATAAATGTTCTTTTAATTGATCAATTCTAGTGATATCATTTCCTGTAATAATATCATCAACATAAACCATATGATAAACACTCTCCAGAAGTATGACAATAAAACACTAAATGATCTATCTCGCTTTGTTTCAATCCAAAAGTTTGCACAATGTGACTAAATTTACCAAACTAGGCTCGAGGTGATTGCTTCAAGCCATAGAGAGACCGATGTAATTTACAAACTAAACCAGACTCCCCTCTCAGCAACAAATTCAGAAGGTTGCTCCATGTAAATCTCCTCCTCCAAATCACCATGAAGAAATACATTCTTAATGTCAAACTGGTATAGAGGCTAGAGGCAAATGGCAGTCGTAGCAAGAAAACCATGAATAGTGCTAATCTGAGCCACAGGAGAAAACGAATCACAATAGTCAAGACCATAAAGCCCGACTAAGTCTAGTAATTAAACCATCCATAGAAGCAATTTGGTCACCACCATCTATAATTTGATCACGATCATGATTAAAATTTGAATGTAAGCTTCTTATAATCAAAACCATACAATATCTATCAAGTTTCATGTTGAGTTCCTCTAATGGCTCTACCACTAAAAATCTTTCAACCTCTTCTATTGTAGCCCTAGCTTTTGCCAAATATGAGACCATATCATGGTTGGTCTGTTTGAGAAAAGTTACTCTTTGGGTTGTATCAAAGAGATGTTGGATATCATTAGCAAAAGTCTCTTGTGTACTCTTCCAAAAAGAAAAACATGTTTTGAAGGATCTGAGCGTCTCTAAAACATCAGGCTCAACTGACTAACATAAAAAGCAGCAAATAGTTAGAAATCAGTCTTTTGCCACTAGGATCTATCTACCTCATTAATAGAGTTGAGTTTTTTTTCTAAGTGATCATGTTATCCTTAACCAAGGAACCATAATTCCACACAGGCAAACCAAGACAGATAATTTTTCCAATTAAGCCATGTGCTTGTAATGGTCAAAGTAGTCGAGAAGAAAGGACAAGAACCTATTGAAGTCATTTCAAAGACGAAGAATAGTGACCAAACCTAAGACAAAGAAGAGAAACCCTAAAAACCAAGAGCACATGCCCGAACACAGGCACGTCGGAAAGGAAGTCAACAATAGAGATAGAATAGTCCGATGAGTCAGCCAAAGGTGTCGCTAAGAGATTTCGATGACTAGAAGGCAACGCATGGAGGACGTGCCACAAACGAGATGCACGTGGATCGGTGAGTCATGCAACCACCAGGATTGGGTTGCACTCCTCTAGGCGCACCTAACCCCAACTTTTTCACTGAACAGCGGCAGAGACAATGAAGAAGACAGTAGGATTGTGCTCTGATACCAACTTGAACAAGTGAGAGGATCGAAAACACAGTGTATTCAACCTACACTATTTGACTTTTATTGATGTATATATAAGATACAAAGAAGAGGCAAAACACTTGCCTAAAACCCTAACCCTAAAGCTAGGTACACACAAGAAAAATAATAAAAAATAACATTACATTTCAACACCATCTACAAGCATCTTCAATGCACTACAAGTTACAAAGAAAGTGCAACCAAAGAAATAAAGGAGTAAAAAAATATGGCAGCAAGCGATGCTGTGATATGATTTTCTTACCAGATGTAAACAGCTTTCTGCAACAAACAATATTCCTTTTGGACACTCGACAGAGCAAACAGGAGTTACATGCGTGGAAGGTTGAAATGAGATAGAAGTATACGAAAGGCTATGTCTTGCACTATGCAACAACCAAGGCCTATCACTAAGAGCAATTATATCAGCATCCAGTGTGTCACCTAGTGGCACCAAGAAAACTGGAGTAATGCCAATGCGTCGAATGGCAATCAATTGAAGTGTTAAAGGAAGGTCATTTCTCTTGTCAAAAGCATTACTTGCAGAATTTACCAAATTTATAGAAGATAAAGCAGTATCCACCATATTTATTGGTGATGAAGGACATGGTTCCACTGGCCACTCAAAGCGAAGGAGCATTCCATTCCTCAATCCAGCAAGAACATAATACTTATCAACAAATACAAGCCGTACATCTTGAGGTACACAACCACTTATGGCGGTCCCTATTGTATTTGTCAATGAAATTGTCCCACAAGCAACTACTGTAATTCCTCCACCTGGTGCAAAAAACCAAATTTCCACAGAAGGCCTGTGTGTACCGACAACAAAGGTTTTATTGACGTCAACTCCACTTTGGAAAGAAGAGATGCTACTATTATTTGCTGAAATAGATGAATTTGATGGTTTTTGCCCAATTTCTTGTCCAGGGATGGAAATGCATGATAATTCATTCTGCAGTACCAAATGTTGCATTTCATAGATTTCATATTGGTAAGCTGATATCAATCTAACCCCAAGGATAAACAGAAAGCATGGATTAGAGGTTGACACAACTATGAAATTATGCCCAACTGCCCCCAAACTGATACTCACATTGTCTGGAGACCAAGATGTGGAAATGGGAGAAGACAAAGGGATACCTTCAGAATGAGCAGCTTTAGTGGGCAAACAAAGCTTAACAGTATATCGGTGGATCTGAACAAGTACACCATCAGTCACAAGGCCACATGCCAAAGTGCAGACATTAGGTTCGAAACCAACTGAATCAGTCACATCAGTAAAACTTAAGCCAACTGACAATATTCTGGTTTCCTCAACAAACGATAGAACTAGAAAAGAATGATATGAATCAGTAATTTTCATTCTGACAGTCCAAGTACCAGTTACCCCTTGATATATAGAAGCAGTCCTGAGTAGATTTTCCACATTAATACCATTCCGTATTATCCTTAATGACCCCTCTGGAGCCACACCACAGCAAGCAAACATTTGATCATGCTTCTCATCACGATAATCTACAACTGCCATATCCAAGATTGGTGCAATGTTTTGAATAGGGTTTGTATAGCATAGCCTTCCATCTTCCAATTTCAGGACCATACCATCCCCCATTTCCACAACAGCAGCTACATATCCACCTTCAACCCACAAAAGTGCTTTACACGGCAGACCTTTATAGAGACACTCAGACAGATTAACTTTAGGGCCTTCAGAATCAAAAAGAACTTCAATCATAAAAAATTCCCCAGTATCTACACAGAAGATCATCCTAGGATTTCTATTATTTTCAGGTTCCCAACTCCATGAGCATATGTATTTGTAGCCTGAATTAGCACCACCATTGTCACTGTCTATACACATGGGATCGTAATCACTCAGCTCCAACAAAGCACAGGCAGCAACATTAAAGCGCTCATCGTCAACATCATGTAATTTACAAGAGTCTTCCACGTAAGTCTGCTCTTCCATGGCATTTGGTAAAATGTTCAAGTTAGTCTTATAGACACAGGATGGGTTGCGATGGTCTCTAAGATCCATTAAGAGAACATCACCAGTCCTGAACATAAATGTAAGTCCCCTGGAGTTAGGAACTTCAACAATGTCGTATGCAAGAGGCCCAGCTTCAGCATACTGAGAAATAACAAATATTTTGTGTGCTTTAACATTCCATTCCAATAATAGCAATTCATTTTGAAGGGCTCCCCTCCTGTAGTGCAAAAATATGTATGTTTCAGTGAGTACACATCTTCACAAAGAAAGACAGCAGAAACAGAAGATAACATCCATTATAGAGATGTATTCAAGACAGAATAAAATCCTGACAGTGGGCAACATTGTATCACTATACCTATTTATAATAACAGCTAGTACAGGATTATGCTCCTTGCTTGGTTGTCTGGAATCTTGTGAAATGAAGCAGATGCTCCAAATAGTACCACGGATACTGGTTCTGTGGACGCTTCTGGAAGAACTTGCATTTCCATCACTTTCAGAAGGATATACAATTCTCTAGAGTTAAGCAAAAAAGACCACAAGCATATTTCTTCAGACGTAATCAAATTATCAAAATTAGACAAAATAAAATAACATAAAGAAATTTAAAAGAAAAAGAAATAAGATAACAATATATACTGTTACAACATGAAAAGAAAAAGAAATGAAAGGTTAGTAAAGGAAACCAATACATTAGAACCTTCAAAAGTTCAATCTCTTCAAAGATCCACCAAAATCATGCCCTATATGTATGTCTAGTTTATAGCCTATACCGCCAGAAAAATAAAACAGTCCTCTATCATATTCATATACGTATTTTGCTAACACACCAACATGCAACTTTTCTAAAATGAAGGATTGTATAGTAATTTTGGACCTCATCAATGATATCACCACTGGACATTGACATAGAAAACAAGGCCAGACGATCTTCATATGCACTGGAAGCAATAAAACAACCACTGCAGAAAGAGAAACGTAGGAATTAGTAAAATTCACCAGCAAAGCTTAACATGTTTTTTCCGTTTGTCCTTAAACATTGTTAAATATAAAACTGTTCATGAGCCTTCATCCAAGAGCTTAAGCTTTTAGATGAGTAGGACCTTCACATGATATCAAACCTCTTTAACCATGAGGTTTAAAGTTCAATCCTTGATGCTTCCATACTTTTAAATTAAAGTTGAATACTAACACAAGGTGCAATGTCCATGCTTCAAGCACAAGGGACTCTTGTATGCTAGACATAAAATCATTCATGACCCTTCACATAACGGCTTAAGTTTTTTAGCGAGAGGGAAGATAGAGAAGAATGATGAATTGGCAGTAAGAGAGAAAGGAAATGAGGGTGCTAGTTCTTGAATAGCTGAATGAGTTTTCATGATATAGAGAGAAGGGGAGTGAGGAAGGCATCCTTGCATACCTATGGCAGCAGAGCTCTGGGTAGTACAGACCTCATCCTACTTAATTTTCCTCAGTCTGAATAATATATACTACAGATATCATTTTTCTTATTCATTCCTGATATATTTTTTTCATTTCTGTTACTATTGGATTCAGTTTTGTATCAAACTGGTCCAATCTGCCAGATTCAAAGAACAGAGAGTAACGAACTAAGGAGAGGAATACAAATAAATGCTAGGGAAGAAGATGGAGGCAAAAGTAACATCTCTGGAAAATTAAGTAGCCCTCTGGTGGAAATGGTCTAAGGCATATGAGCACCAGGAGAAGTAAATGGAGATGTTGACAAAGGGTATGGAGAAATTACCTTCTTCATCAGGATGGAAGAAACTTCAAGGGAATTCTATGGATGAGTTCTTAAAATAGGTGAAAAGGGTGGAACTACTGATGTTCAACAGAGAAGATTCAACTGGTTGGATAGCTCAAGCAAAAGTTTACTACTTCCTGGTGATGGAGACGAGTCCCAATATTCAAGTGAACATCACATGGCCATGTATGGAAGCCTAATTTAGGAACAACTCAAATATGAATTTCTTGAGACATAAATGGATGAGCGATGGCCACAACTTACAGCTCTTCAGCAAGAAGGGAGCGTAGATGAGATGAGTGCATACAGGAGTTTGAACAGTTAACAGTCCAGGTAAATTGGCTGCCCAACAACCAATATTTTGGGTATTTGATTCATGGATTGTAGGAGGATATGTGTGGCAGAGTGCACAACTTCTGTGCTTTGGGTCCTCTGTCCAATTCAATAATAATGAATCTAGCAAGGGCGATCAAAAGTGAATTATAGGATCAGCTCGACTAAATCAGGGATGAGACTATCAAGAATAAGAGAAATTTCGGGTTGGGTTCTGCTACCGAAAATGGACCATTTAACTCAGGTGGGGCACATATTTTAGAAGTATTTAAATATGATTACGAAAGTAGATTTAAGAATCTGGAGATGCTATCAGCCATGTTACCTGTTTATTATCAACCAAAGTAATTTGTGTGGTTGACCTAGAAGTTCATGTAGACCGATTATGTGAAACGAATAATATATGCTTACAGAATGGAACCAGAACACATAACTGAGAGATAATAAAAAAGACAAAGTAGATGCTTTCCAGAAATTTTGTGACTACAAAACATCACCTGGAATCAACTGCTAGCTTTCTTCCAGGAAGATCCATCGGGTTTCCAGGATTAGACATCTGTATATGTGTCACAGAAATAAACCTACAAAGATGCATACACAAATTAAAAAATCATACAAGTTAATTATTTTTGGGTTGAATAAATTTTTAGTGCCTCCAAAATTGGTTCATGTTAAAATTGGTACCACAAAAAATTTTCAGTATTTTTGATACTCAACATTTAATAAATAAGTGAATTTGATCCTGAGAATTATTCTGTTACTTTTGAATTAATGGAGTTGACATACTAATTTTGGTAGTGTCATATGCCACATGCTTGCAAATAACTTAAAGAATGATTGCATGTCAGCATCAATAAAGTTACTCTGAAGACCAATTTCAATATGGATCAATTTCGGAGGTACCAAAAACTTATTTAACACACTATTTTTCCACTACATAAAGTTCCTGACTTGTAATGAACAGGTATAATATGTTCAAAACATGCACTAATGAACCAAACACTGAAAACACTCGACCATAACATCGTATACCAATCCAGTGCAAAAGACAAGAGACAAAAACAGAGCATGCAAACCTGTGCATTTCATTGCAAAACGTGAGCAACGAAAGCTTCCCAGAATCAGATGTAGAAACCAAAAGGTCTTTACCCCATAGCTGCAGAACCAGTATAAAGGACTAAATAAAACCAACCTTGGCATATAGAAACAATCCACTCACAACAACAAATAACTTCACCGAATTAAAACAGACACATACAATGGGTTCCTTAAAAAACAGAGCACGAAAAACGAGCAACACACCTGAGGATCACGTGCACGAAACTTCTCGTTCCAAGGCAATATGGCAAGATCTTTGATGGTTCCAAAGACGGGCTGATCACACACAGATTGCACATTCCCATCATCCTCAATGACCACCAATTCAATAGAAGTCTCCTGAAATCACAAATAAACAGGAGCAACACAACACGTCATCCCAGTCCCAATCAAAACAAACAATATAACAAGAGAAACACACGGCTCGGCTCGGCTCAGTTCAGTTAATTACGCCAAATAAAATACCTACTCTACACGGCAGCGTGTAGTACCATACGCTAGATTTTCGATAATGTGTGAAACGAAGAGAAAAAAAGGGAAAAGAAAGAGATGAAGTTCACCTTGCCGAAAATGACGTCATTTGAGGAGGGAGAACGGATGTGAGCGTAGAGGACCTGAAGAACTACGCTTCCTCTGAGGACGCATTTGGAGAGGTAGTAGCGCGAGGCGGAGGAAGAAGAAGAGGTGCCAGACTTCGTCGAAGAGCATTCCTCTTCGGAAACCGCCATTTCAGAATAGTTGCCGCTTAGGTTTGAGTTGAGCGATTAATTGAATTTGATTGCTGAGAAATCGGAGAGTCGGAACAGCGTTCATCGAGAGTTGGATAACATGGTGACGATTATGCACGCGCACACGAACACACACTTCCAAGTTCAGTAGACGATGAAGATGAAGAACAAGAAAACGAAGAGGGCTCCCTTACTTTCGCTTTTTTTCCTTCATTCATGTATCGGCAACAAAAAAAAATGGGAACACACACATTTTATACTTATATTTATTTATATAATCTATATATGTATATTTTTTTAACTATTAATTAATTAATTGCATATATTTCTGTTTATCACGCTTTGCTAAGGTTAATAATTTTATTGAATATATACTTAAATTTTTTAATGTGCAAATGGTTAATTTTTTTTTTTTATATGCATTCATTGTATAGATCTGTTGTATGCATTCAACTTGCTTTTTTCATAACAATTTATGTTTTATATAGGTATTATGCTTAGACATAAAGAAAATATAACTGTCTTAAGTAATACATTAGATTTCAACAAAAATATGTATGCTTTTTTTATAACAATTTATGTTTTATATGGGTATTATGCTTAGACATAAAGAAAATATAATTGTCTTAAGTAATACATTAGATTTCAACAAAAATATGTATGTTATTAGATATTTAAATTCGAAAGAAGTATTAAATACTAAAAATAAAAGTTTATATTTGTTATGCAAATAATTAATGTTTGACTAAGATGTTGTTTATATAGCCAAAAATCAAAATATTATGTTTTTTTAGTAATTATAATGATTTTTCAAACATTTCAAAGTTGTAATTGCAGAGACAATTAGTTCAATCTAAAAGGTGGAAGATTGAATAGAGCCTTAAGATTTTATTCATTGAAAAAAAAATAGATCTTTTAATATATCACATAATTAAGCAAGTAAGACCACACATTTTATATTTATACACCAAAAGTACAGGTTATGTCCTCCAATCCCCTTAAATTAATTGTTTAAGAGATTCTACTAATCAAAACACCTTAATTACACCAGATACACTAACATCTTTAGGTTAAAACTACTACACACAAACATCTATAGTTTAATCTTCTCAATCTCTTCCTGGTATACTGAGAATTCTCAAAGAAAAGAAAACTATATCATAAAAAACATGAAACTCACAAGGTTACAACTTCACTGAGTGAAGAATTTACAAAAAAGATTTACACACAAAAGATAGATGCTCAAAAGTTGATAGGATTATAATAACTCTTGAATTTCTATATATTTCAGATATCAATGATTGTAAAGTTTGTTGTAAGATGTTAGTTTTTTCTTCTTTTTCGTCTTTGAACACTTTATAAATTATGTAGTTGAGGCTCTTGGATAGCAAGACACGATTCTGCACAAATTATTCTCCTTATATCTTAATCTTTAATCTTTGTGAGTGTTTTAAAAAGAAACTTTTAATATGATCTTTAATTTGTATTTTGTTTTGATTATGGTAAAGGAAACAATTCAAACATATTCGTGATATTTATCAATTAATTTCAAATATATCATAATCAATTAGGTTATAACTTTCTTTGAAATGAATTTAAAGGCAAATAATATATAGTCATTAAAATGTTTTTTTTTATCATTGTATAATTTAAAAATACATGCCAACACTTTGTTTTCATCTAATTAAAAGATTGTTTACATGTTATGAAATTGAAATCGCATATATTATATTAGACTGTCTTAGCATGTGTTATGTAGATACTTAAATTATCTATTATGTACTATAGTTATACAAAACACTAGTTAGAACGTGTAGATTATTGTTAACTACACATAAAATTTATATAGAACATTTGGAGTGTTTTGTTATCATCAAAACATTCACACAAGATTTATATGTCATCATACCATTTAAAGGAATGTAGACCGTTTATAAGGTTATCATACCATTTAAAGGGACGTACGTCTTTTATAAAGTCTTAGACTGTCTATATCTTAATGGACAAAACTATATGTATCTTTTTTGTTATAATAAACATGTAATGCACTGCACCTTATTTGTAATCTTTTATAAAGTATTGGACTGTCTAGATCTCAATGGACAAAACTATATATATCTTTTTTATCATAATAAACATGTAATGCACTGCACCTTGTTTGTAATCCCTATCATCACAAGAAGTCTAAAGTTGATTGATATACCATCATTATATATTGTTAAAAAGTAACTTTTGACTCTATTCATAAATGAATCAGAACATCAAAGAACTGATACATTTATAAAGATCTGTCTTTGGTGTAACTGCTTTCAATTGTTTCATTAGAGGGAAACATTAGAATAAAATATAATTAGATATTATAAATATAGTATATAACTTATTATTTTTATTTTTCAAATATTATAAATATTATATATAATTAATTATTCTATTCTCTTTTCTATCCCACTTGTTGGTATGTTTACTGTATTATAGCCGTTTGATTTAGAGTTTAATATTTAGAATTTATAGTCTTAGTATGTTTGATTCAATGAATTGTTTTGTATATTTCTCTCTTTAATAAAATCCATAAATATATATTGATATCTATAACCAAAGACTGACCAAAAGTTGCGAGTTTTCTAAAATTTACGAACCAAAGTGTGACAAAATTATAGAAAAATCAAAATAAAGAATTCAAGATAATAAAAGATCATAAATTAAAAATATCATCGGAACTAGATTCCATTCCATTGCTAAAATATGTATAATTTATTTATGTAAAAAAATTAACATATAAAAATGTATATTGCTTAGTTAATTAACATAGTATACTTTTTTATTAAAATAAAAAAGAATTAAAATAGTATTCTTTATAAAAAAATGAATGAATGGAAGATTAAATACCAAAACAATATATAATAAAAAAAAGTTTGATATATTGTATTGAAATTAAGGTAGATGAAGAGCATGAATAAGTATATCAACCATGATGATGTTGAATCATTATGTTATATATAAAAAGAAAGAAAGAAAGGCACAGTGTAATTCAACAAATGATATATTATATAATTGTAGTTTTTATATAGTAGGTCAAATATAAGTATAAACATTGTTATTGACTTCATGTTTATTGATCTTTTATTAAAGTTATTTTTTCATAGATCACATAAAGATTTAGCAGAAAAGTGTTATAATAATGAGATTAATAAACATACATGCATAAAAATAATAAATGTGATTAATAGCATTAAATCAAAAAGGTAAGAAGTGGAAGAATAATAGGGAAGAATTTGCAATGGTAAAAGCAATTTGATATTTGATATTTGATACTTCAAAAATAGTGACTTTTGTATTAGTCTGCAGTAAGTTTATTAATTGATGACAAATATCATGGAGATAAAAAATTATAAAATTAGAGGCATCATCAGATACCTACGCCACTGTGTATATTAATTAATAGTTCCTATATTTACTTATTTATGGATAAGAACCCACTTAGACTTCCAAAGATGATGACAAAAGGCCATCTAAATGTCAGAAGCGCAGCATAACAATTCTTATGCAAACTTTCAAGAAAGTGATTCTTGGTTGTTTTTTGGAGTGAGAAGGTTAGCTAAAGTTGAGTTTACGTCAAGGTTTAAGTTACAAGGTTTTATTTGTTAGGTATTCAAATGTGAGTCTAAGTTCTACATTGAGTAAGAATGAAAAAGTTTAGTAACATATAAGAAAGAAGACTTACAAACCCAATGTCTTAAGGTTTTGGATTAAAGGTGGTGTCATTCCCTTGTGTGGGTTTGACTCAGTTCTCATTCTTATAAGATCTCAGTTTTGCCCCCTCGGATTATCCAACAAGTTCTTGGATAATTAGGAGTGATTTAGGAGTTTTTGGAAAATTCTTGAGAGATTCGTGATGATAGATGGTGGAAGTAAGGTGTTTGGAGGTAGTGATATTATTTATTGGTTTTCTTGGTCTTTTGGGTTGATTAATGGAAGAATTTTATTTTAGATAAATAAGGGAAAGGGTTAGGCTGATTTTGGTGAATTTAGAATGAAATTTTGAGATAGAAAACGAAAAAGATGAAAGGTGTTATTGGGAGAAATGTAGGTAATGTAGTTTTTAAGAGAAACACATGGGTGTGACTAAAGTTTTAAGAGTATAGTCAAATTAATTCTTTTAATTTTAGGTAGTTATTATTAAGTTTATGATGTGGAAGAAGTAAGAGTTGGAAGCTTATAAAAAAAAGATAAATAACAGATAAGAAATGAATGAAACAAGATAATGGAAGATAATAAATATGACAAATAAAAAATAAATAGAATAAAAGTAAAATCTTTAAAGGATCTCTGAAATGTTTCAAGAAAGTAAGAAAACGAGAAGTTATTTCTGAAAATTCAACTAAGTAAATAAAACTTTCAATAAAAAAACAGAAAAAACTTTCAAAGCTCAAATTGATTTATATTTCAAAAGTATAATTTTATATGAAGAGAAACTTTTCTTATACAAGAATTTAGATAGCATACATTATGATACTTCTCTTAACCCATAACTACATTTAGAATTTCTTATTCTAACCTATAATAGTCTTATTCTATAAAACAAACATATAAAATTATAAAGCAAATTATTAAATAACGTTATTTTCACCTATGTTCTTTTCAATTTTTTTTTAATTAGAAGATTTTCTTGTATATTTATATTCTTCAATTTATCTTTTTAAGATATATTTTCTATTTTCTTTTTTGATTGAATGTTTTATTTTCTGTATCCAAGAGGGATATTCATGGATCTTCAAACACTTGTGCCCAAGAATACACCAGTGATAACATATCGGTCAATCTTTATTGTCTGATTTTAGTTTAGCAAAGTTAGAGGAATAGGATAATGCTGCAAGCGCCACCTGAGGCATCAATTGTGGGAAAATAAAATAGAAAACCTTGTTAATAGAAGAAATGAGTTCTACACGAAACAATTGATCACAGACTTGAGAGAAAAAAATATCAAGACATAACATATTCAGTTTGGAAATATAAGATAAAATAGTTTTTAATTAAGTATAATTTCAAAAGCTTATTTATTTAATCCAAAGACGGAGTTAAACGAGAGATGTATTGAAAAAGGTAGACAGTTCAAAAATATACTGTAAACGGAAATAAAAAAGTTATTGAGCGAATAAGAAAAACAAGTCTCCTTATATAATATATATATATATATATATATATATATATATATATATATATATATAGAAATACTTATATATCAATTTAAATAAAGCTTTAAAATTAACAATAAAGTTTCATAATTGTTTTGCTATCATCGCCCCATCACTGATTCATTAATGTATAATATTAGTATATATAGTATTTAAAATAAATTTGATTAATAAAAAATAATAAAGTTGTCGATGTTTAAAATATATATCTTATACATTTTTGTCAAAAAATAGTTAAAATTATCAATTTGAAGGGTGTGTAACAGTTACTAAATTTCCTAATTTTATAAAAATAAAAAATAGTAAAAGTAAAATTGTATGGTTAAGCAAAGAATTGATATTAAAGGAAACGGAATGAACCTGCGCTTCATCACCTAAAAATTTGAATGTTCTTCCAAGATTGAACTTGCAGAACCACAATCAAAACTCAACACTTTGATCTGAAGATCTCATGTCGGTATGTTGTGTTCTTATTGTAATATCTTTTAGAACATTCAAAATTTTGTATATGGAAATTACATGTGTTGTGCAATCGCAGACGTATCTTTAACTGGGTTGTAATTTTAGAAATTAGGTTATGAAAACTTTTGTCATAATCCTTAATCCTTGTGTACCAATGTAATTTCATCTTCGACATTTGGTATTATAATTAATGATGATGCATGATGATCCCTGGAATTCCAATTTATGAAATATGTATTCAACATTGTGTGTTGGGTTCTACAATCTATTGATTGTCTAACAGTGGTCATTTCATAGATTGTAAAAAATGGTGAATTTTAAAGTTAAGGACATTGAACAATACATGGTAATGATTTATCCTTAAAATTCTTGTGTAGATATTACCAAGCATGGATATGCCCACCATCGATGTGGACCTTGGGCCAGAGAAGTTTGAAGATGAGAAGCAAGGAGGCCCCTTGCTGCATTGTGATCTGTGTGATACAGAAGTAGTTCACAAGTTGGCTCAAATGTTCCTTCCAGGTCTAGCTAGTGCTTGTGTTGATAACACATCAGGAGATCTCTTCAAGAATGCAGGTGCAGTAGCTGTTGATTTGAGGAAGGAGATGATAGAGTATCTCACCCAAAGAAGTGAATCATTTGTTGCTGAGTCTGTGATCTTGGAAGGTGGTCCAGATGGTGAAGTATCAGACCATCCTTATGATATCATTTCAAATTTAGTTGATGACTTTGCAAGTTCAAAGGGGAATTTGTTGAGTCGGGTTTCTGGATGGCTACTGAGTGAAAAGAGGGAAGATAACATAGAAGATTTTGTTCAAGAGATGGAAGTGAATGGGTTTTGGACACTTGAGAGGAGAGAAAAAGTTGCAGAAACTCTGCTAAAAAATGTTGACTTTGCAAACTCATATCATTGCAACATGAGTTTTAATTCTGCAGAAGATCTTGCCAATCATATAGATAATTGCAACTTTAGATCTATAATATGTGAAAATGAGGGGTGTAATTCTAGATTTTGTGCATCTCATTTGAAGGATCATGATTCAACTTGTCCTTTCAAGATAATTCCATGTGAACAGAAGTGTTCTGCCAACATCATGAGACGTGAGATGGACAGACATTGTATAACTGTTTGTCCAATGAAGCTTGTAAATTGTCCTTTTTATGCTATCGGTTGTCGGTCAGCCATTGCACAATGTATGATTGAAAAACATCGTTCAGATGATATTAATTCTCATTTGTGGCACTTACTTAAAGGGATCCACAAAGAAGCATCTGGAGATGATCTTAACCGACGAGTGGAACAAATTATGCAGGTGAGTATGTGTAAACAATAATTTTTGGGTAAGTTTATTGGTAGATGTAGAAGGATATATTAAGACAAATTTTATATTATAGATTATGTGTTTATATGATATGATTAATAATAGAAGGTTTTGAAATCATTTAAACTGAGGGAATACCATTTAGGGAAATTCATGTCATTTATAATTAGGAATATAATAAAAGAAAGTCATTATCATTATATAAAATGGATAGAACATATCAATGGAAAAATATTAGAAATTAACTCTTATTCCTTGTAGTCACGTACATTTACTTTTTGGTTATATATCCATAAATCTTAAACTTTTTAATGCTAAGTTTTTTTCATTTTCAAATATTGATATAATCTAATATATGTTTTTAAATTTTATCAAGTATATTAATTATTTTCTATATAATTTAGGTATCCATTATTGTAGTATTAGGTAAAATATTTCATCAATTTGAATTTAATTGGCAAAAAAAAAATTATTAAAAGATTGTATTTGACAGAGTACATTATTTATTTACAACATAATTTGTGCATGTTATATATATCCATTTTGGCTTGATATTTTTATATAAAATATTTGACTTTTTTTTTCCCACATGAACTTAATTTACATAATGAAACATCTAAAAGAAATATGTTAAAGTTATCTATTTTAGATGTCTTTTTTCACATTCTAAATTAAATTTACTTCTAATGTTAGAGAGAAGGTGGGAAAAAACTATAAATATGCATCTTTTATATTATTCTATTTCAAATTAAGTAATAGGTTTTTGTAGTATCTATTAAGCACCCTATAGAACAACATTGATATTGGTGTTAATATGATTGTATTAGCTTTAATATTTTGTCTCATAAGCACAATTTTAAGTTATATTTATAACTTGTAATATTGTTGTCATTTATAGTATATTGACAAACTAATGCTCATAACATTATTATGATTTAGAAAAACTTATTTTTTGAGTTGGTATGGGATAAGACTTTACTTTTTGCCTTGTCATATATTGTATGTATGTTTAGGAGCAAAGGTTAATATAGTAGAGACATTATCTTAATTTGATCTTGAGAACTGACTTTATATTTGATCATTAAAGAAAATATTTTGATATTGTTTAACATAATAATATGAAATTGTTGACTTTTATCTTTAGTTGCCATTTATTGTCTATTATTTTTTGAAGTGATGTCATACTTTTATTTTATTATAATGAATATTCAAAGTTTTAGTTTTGTGTGATAGGCATCACCAAACAGTCGTTTAGCAGAGGCTCGAGATGTTAGATCTTTGAACTTCATTGTCAAAGATATCGAAGGCAAGCTAGGACCTTTCAAAATTACTGTTGTGGATAAAAGTAATGTAAAGACGGATGACAAGAAAGGTGAAGGAGAAGGAGGTGAAAATAAGATGAACAACAGTGCAAAGAACACAAATGCTTCAGATATGACAAGTTCATCAAATAAAGTTGAAGTAAGTGATACATTGAACACAACACAAAATAAAGATAATAAACCTAGTTATGTTGAAAATGAAGGTCATGAAGAGAATACACAAACTTCAAATACGACAAATTTATCTGATAGTGCTAAAATTGACCAAGATGTTGCAACTACCAAATTAACAATTGAGGCCAATGAAAATAGCACTCAAACACATAACGAAAAAATATCAAATGCAGAAGTTAGTATTAAGAATGAGGGTAGTGCAGACAATAATATCAAAAGCAAATTTATTGAAGATAATAAACAAATATCTAATGAAGACAGTAAATTCAAAGATAAGGACAACGAGCAAAATACACATGATTCAAAAATGGCACCCAAAGGTGATGCAGAGAATATCGAAGGTGGCAACTAACACAAAGCACATAAACTTCAAATGTGTGTAAAGCTTATGAGATATAGTTGCATAGTGCAAGATATATAGTTTATGGTAATATCTCTAAACAAGCAGATAAGGACTTTTATTCAGATTTTCAATAATGCTCTCTCACCAAGCATATATTTACATGTAGAGAAATGATTTCAATTTTGTAATAATTGACATTTTTTTTTTCTTTGATATCACTTATTGATTACACTTATCTTTTTCTTTTTCATGGTAACTTATATTTTATTATGTAATTTTTCTTTAACCTGTACTTTGTGACTAGATTTGTTTATATTTATGTTGTTTTTGTTAGCATTATTACTATTTTCTCATTAACTAAACTTATTGTAACTTTCCCTCCAAGACAAACATCTATTAAATATTTAGAAGAAGAATCCTATATCAATTTAATACAAATTTCTTTATTAAAAATTTTCCAATTTAACTATATTTTACCTTATGTTTAAACTTATTATTCAACTCCCCTAGAGTTAATGTGCTAATGGCAGCAAGGTTTTAGCTTACCATATCATAAAAACTTCCAAATTTCTCACAAATGGTTAAATTCTAATAATTTACAAGAGTTTAATTCTAATAGACAACTTTTCATTTTAAAGCAAAATTATCATTTGTTCACTTTTATATAATTACATAATATCTAGTTTTTGTAGGCAAATCATTGAGGTGGAGGACTCGAGCTTTTAGAAGTCAATTTATGTGGAAATGTATACAATATTTACTTAAAAAATGAATTGACATGGTAATAATATCAATGTGTCCTTCTAGTCATTTGTTATACTCCACGTAAATAAACGATTCAAAAAATCGAAGCAAATTAAAGTTTCAAGCAACCTTGATAACCACATTTTTAGTCGAAAATTATTATAAAGAAAATGGACACTTCGATTAACTCGATAAAATATGAGAAGATAAAGTGTTTTTCTTTCTTTAGTTGTAGCTTTTATTTAAAAAATACAAAATTATACATTATGTTTACTTCATTTTTTCGAGAGTTGAAAAAGTAGTAGAAAAAATTGTAGAGCCTCCTTATCCTTCGCTTCACGTCTGCAAATATTAATTGGGGACGAGGATTAACTTCTTGACAATTAATATTAAAAACATATTAACTAAAACAAAACATGATAAATAATAATAAAGTTTAATTAGGCGTTTTGTCTAATTTTTTTTTTCGATTCCACTCAACTACATTTTTCTTCGATACATTTTTTTATTGTTGCTTGTGTTTGAGCAGAATGGAGCCTTAAGGGGAACATGTTAATGTTGTCGAAGTTATGGATAATGCAGGTTCTAGATCATAGATTTAGAGTGTTTGAATAATCAGAAGCATCGCAGTCACAAGATGAAGAATGAAGAATGTGGAAGTCACAAAGAAGCATCGCAGTCACACAAAAATATCAAAAATTGAGTGGCATGAGTTTCAACTATGTACGTTAGATGCACCTAGCTCTAACTATAGTGTTTGAAATTCAAAAAATAATACAGTATAAACAAAGTTTTCTATCTCTAGATATGTCGAGAAAAGCCAAATAGTTTTAAGTGAACTGCGGCTGGCGAAAATTAAGCATTAAACACAGTAAGTTTCTTTGTGGACAAAAATTATTGAGTGGAATCTTAACATTCCCAGTTAGGGTGACAGGTAAATCTCCTTACCCAATGGGATGTTTCTCAAAGGAATGCAGGTTGGTTCTGCCTCATGCACTTTTTGCAACGCTTTAAGGAGATGGTATTCTGCTAACCGTGCTATCGAAGTAGAAAGGTCCATGGGAAAGTTACAATGTACTCAAGAATCACAATTTAGGAACCATTCTTTTATGTAAAATAGATTAATTGACAATATGGAACTATTGTACTAGCTCTATCTGACTATTCTCCTATAACTTCTATACACCTTCGTTTTTAATACTTGTCCTGTTGTGGTTAAATCAAATTTGAAAAGAATAAATCCTAGCCAAAATACGTGCAGAATGAAAGTAAGCTTATATCTAACATTATAACAAATCCACAAACATTTCAATGTAATTTTAGAAAAAAGTCCACAATAATACAGAAAGTGCATTAGTCAAATCATCAAAACTGACGTACAGAAGATAGTTTTAAATTCTTTAAGCTCGAACACCCTTAAGGCTAACCATGCGAGTAGATGTATCGCCCTGGGGTCCCCTCAACGCAGAACCCCCTTGAGCACTCCTCCCATAACCTCCATATGAGCCATCATGATATCGTCCACTCTGATAGCCACCACCCGTTCCCCGCCCTGTTCGTTCCCTGGAATAGCCACCCACTGCTGCCATTGGCCTTCCACCACCACTACCATATCCAGCACGTCCACTGCTTTGCCTTGGCTGAGAAAGGGACAGGTCTTGCCATCTACCACCTGAAGAGGCTGTTCCACTACCACCTGCAGCGGCAGCGGCATAGTCCTGGCCATCTCTCCGCCTTAGAGGCAGATCCAATCCACCACCACCTATCCTTGCTTCCGTTGCTCTTTCATTACTCTCTGCAAGGATAGATAATTTCTCTGTCAACTGGAATGCCAATGCCTGCAGCCTAGAGTATTCAACATCTTGGAAAACAACACACCCAGTTGGCTGGTCCCAGTTTGCATGAAGCTCCTCATTGATCATCATCCTACTGACAATACTATGAGTAGAAGAAACAGAGAGATCAAAAATTTTTGTAAGTTGATCCAGGCTCAGGGATTCATAAGAAGAAGAGAAGGTAAAGAGGTATGTCCTCAATGCCTCCTCCTTGATTTTGTCTTTCAGCATTTCAAGCACAGCATCTCGATTTTTCACAAATTTCCATACATCAAGAGACACAATAATGTCAAAAGCCTTCTGGAAGTCTCCCTTTATGAGAAACCTTGTGGCAGCCATAACATGATCTCTCACATTTTCCGGCGGACCAGTGAATGTTTGCTTCTCACTGACCTCAAGCAGGCGACGGAAAGTCTTAGATATTACCTTGCGTTTAGCATCATGAACATTGGCTGCCATATTAGGAACTTCCAGCAGCATGGCAGATACCAGATGTACTAACTCCAGGAGCTCGAGATTGATATGCATATGATATGGCATTTGCCTTCTTCTTTCCAACCTTTCCTGAAAGAGGATTGAAAATAGTTAACTGCAATATCAAAATGTAATTCTCACAATTATAAGACATACCACATCTAAAAATACATGGGAATTTACTACGCCCCAAAACTGTATTTATCAGCTACATTAATCAGTCATAAGACTGAAATGACTAGTAACTTTGGACAGTCAAAGGGCACGAGATGGAAAGTCAGAATCCATTGACAGTAACTTGACAATTGCAGAAGAACTAAAACAAATACAGATCAGTTTCTCCCAGCGGTTGAATATCATCATGGTGGACAAATTATTTTCACATCTTCACTTCTCTGAGTTCTTTTGCAACACATTCTTCACATGATGACAGTTTCTTATGAAAATAGTTTACTACTGAGTTTTTATTGTTGTGATTTGTGAACCTAATCAGACAACAAACTCATATAATTTTCTTGTTACTTGCTATTCAAGTAGGTATGGAACATATGCTTCACCCAACAATTAAAATGTAACATTGAAATGCCTAACTGATGACTTGGAGTGGGGGATCTTGGTATTTTAAAATGCTTTTCATGTTTGAAAATATGTAAGGCATAAGCAAAATCGCACAAATATAAATGCATTTGTACAACTTTCATCCACTCTTATTCACATCACAATGAATGCATTTAATCTTACGTTCAGCGCCCAAAAAATATCCACCATATCATGAAGTCATTATTAGTAAAAGAGGAGAGGGGGAAAGTACCTGCTCGGGAGTCTTCTCGTGATAGCGACTTTGTGACACACCTTGGGCAAGTAACTCTTTTACCCTTCCACCAGAGTACAGTTCAGACAGACAACCATGTGCTTCAGAAATCAGTCCAATCCGAAAAGCACATAAACCTAACTGTGACATAGCCCTGTTAAAAAGTATCTGCGTTGAAATGTCCATATGTTGAACACTATCTTGCAAATGACTCATAAGAAGCAGATCACGGGCAATTGAGAACTCATCAAGAAGAGCATGGTGGTATATATCACAGAGCATGGCACGTGCTTTAGTTCGCTCATCTCCGTACTTGTATATCAATGACACCAATTCATCCATTATGGTCCTGCTATTATCAGGGAATGTGGGCTTCCGGGCCACAACCTCTGGGGTAGCAATAAATGCAGTAGGAATTCTTGATTCCTCAAATCCTTTTGACTCCTCACTTCCCTCCCCTTGATCGTCTCCATCCTCTGCCAGCTCAGTCAATTTTTTCATTGCATCATAAACTTCTTGCGGTTTGTAGTAAATGAGCTCAACTCTCCTCAAGGCCACCTTAGAGGCAGCTTTGAAATTTCCAACTTTTTCAAGATATTCTTGGACGTTTTGAGCAAGAACCAGAAACAAGGGCTCATCCCTGAGTCTCTCAACATAGTCCCGTGTATGAGGATCTATGCACTGCAAGCTCTTGAAAAACTCAACGTCAATTCTTTCTAAGAAAGCAACTAAGTTACCCCAGACCCGAATTGGTCCATTATAGTCAATCCCTTTCTGAGTTTCGTTCTCATCAGGTTCCACCGAATCGTCAACCAATATGTTTGGATGCTGCACCAGAATATCAAGAATGACCAGCATGTTTTGCACACATTTTTTCCATACATTTATGGGCATATGCCCATTGAGCCCTGGATTGACATCAAATTGAGCAGAAACCACACTGAACAGAATTTCCAACTTCTGTGCAGGTGTCTTAGCAACCTTCGTTAAGAAAGTAAGCTGCTCAACCTGTTCAAATCTCCCAGTCCCCTTTCTGCCCCTAGCAGCCACAACCTCTTTGAACTTCTTGTTAACCGTGTCCCATGTGATCTCACTAGGGTCTTTCATAAATTGTCTATCCAATAGCCGATCCTTCTTGCTAAGCTTTTGGTCCCAAGGACCATCACCAGCATCAGCCTTTTCATCATCATACAGAGAAGCTTCAGAATCAGATTTTGCTTCTGGTTTCCGAAGCTGCTCTGGCTCAATAATTTCATCATCACTCTCGTACTCCTCCTCGCTCTCCTCTTCTTCCTTCTCCTCGTCACTCTCAGGATTCTCCTTACACTTATTAATCAACTCCTCGTACTGCTTATTATTTTTCTTCAGCTTCTGCTTCATGGTGTTCAAAGCCTTAGCATTGCTACTACTCATCTTCTTCTTGGCATCCTTATTAGCCAAAGCCTGAGCCAAGAAATCTTCCAACATCACAAGCGTCTTGATGTAGAGATTCGGAACCTTCACAGACTCAGTGACACGCATAACCTTCTCAAGCTGTTTGTTAATCTTGTCAAAGCTCTCTTGCAAGCTAACCCAATCATTAATCTTCATGGCATTCTTCATCTGGTCAACGGTAGACGCCATCTCCTCGAAACGCTTATCTTTCGCCGACCGTACAACACGCTTCTGCCCATCGGAATCATCACTATCACTAGCATTTTCTTGCAGGTACCTGCTTGTCACTGCTTGACTAGCAGATTCACCCGCCGTGGTTTCAACCTCCTCGTCATAATCACTCTCCTCCTCCTCGGAATCACTTCCACCCTACAATTCAGTAAATAACAATGAAAAACACACTTTCATTTAAGATTATTTTTTCAACCTAAAGGAGCAAGCAATTAAAACATATATTGAGAATTTCGTGAATACCTGAGTCCAGAATCTTGAAGCCATCTTTTTGTCAAAAAGTTGCGAGTATGGAATCTGCGAATGAACATAACAGTGTTAAATTGTGGCTGAGTCACCATGAATTAACAAGAACCATTAGTTCAGATAAATTTGTAACTATTGACTTGCAACAATCGCTAGAAACGAATAAGAAAGACCAGCGTTGAATTTGTGCTTACCGCTTCAGAAACTGGCTTGTGCTCCGGAAGAGGAGAGACCAAAGCGGCTATGGAAACGCAAACACCGGGGACCTAGGGTTTGCTTTGTAATATTTGGGCCGTTGGGCCGAACTCAATTTTGACATGAATAAAAGGCAAAAACTTCCTGCACCCATCATTTTCAAAAAAATTCTAAAAATATCATTTTATAAAAATATGTTTCGAAAACATTTCTGAAAATATATTTCGGAAAATCTTTTTCAAAATACAAAATTTGTATTTCGAAAAATATTTTTCAGAATATATTTTTAAAAACTATTTTTTAAAATATAAAATTTATATATGTATATATATATATATATATATATATATATATATATATATATTTTTATAATAATATTATTAAAAAAATATATATTTTAAAAAAAAGTAACCTAGTTATTTTAAAATAAAAAAATATATATAATTATTTATTTTATTAAAAAATATTTTTTATTTATTAAAATATTAAATTGTTTAATAAAAATTTACATCAAATTAAATTGTCAACTAATTTATTCTCTAATGTATAATACGATAGAGTAATTAATTAAAGACAGAAAAAATAATAAAATTTGAAATATATAAATATAATTTTATAAAAAAATAATATTAAAAATTATATAGTTGTTATTTAAAAAAACTAATTTTTTAAAAATAAATAAGAACTATTTAACTATTTATTTTATTGAATAAATAAATAAATTGTTTTTTATTTATTAAAAAATAAATTTATCTAATTAAAATATCACACCTAAAAGAGTTACTAAATGAAAATTATATAACGTACTGTTACTTTATATTAAAAAATAAGTAAAAATATATAAATTTAAGATTAACGTTAATTTTTATTTTTTTACTTTGTTTCGGTTGTAAGAAAATAGGAATAAAGTAAAAAAAATGTGAAAAAGAATAAAAATAAATAACTATATACAATTAGTTAGTTAAATTAAACAAATGCATATTTGAGTGTAGAAAAATTCTTTATCTTTTCGAAAGCAAAATATCATTTTAACATTCTTTTCAATTGCAGTGTAACGGTCCAAATGCAAATTTAGTACATATAATATTTTGTCTCAAAGGGTGGGAAGCAAAGTGTTTGACTACTCCCTCCATGTTTCACTTTACATACAAGGCGAGCCTGGACCATGTTGTAAAAAAAGTATCATAATAAAATATAAAGTAATTTGTTAAAAATATAAAGTAATTCGTTAAAAATATAAAGTAATTTGTTAAAAGTGTTATTTTTTATTTTTAAAGAGTTGTTGTGTTAATAGAAATTCAAGTAATAGTCGTTTTCTCTTTGATCTTAGAGTGAAATGTTACATGATTTATATGTAACGTATATGAAGTTTTAAAAACAAATACACGACTCCTACACCTCTCCGAACTTCTCTCTCATTTTCAAACTTTTATTTTAATTTTTTTTATATCTCATTTCTTTTAAAATATGATCATAAGAGTTAAAGATCAATTTTATCTGTAAGATCAATTTTAACTGATCAAAAAGTAAATTTATATTTGCTATAAAGATTTTTTATTTTTTATTTTTTCTTAGATTTTTGTCCTCGAGGACAATTGTGAAATGTATTTCTCTTTACTTAATTAAGATTATACTAAAATTTAGTTTTGTTCATATAACTTATTCTAGATTTATAGAGTTTGAGATTAGTATCTCTGTTAGTTATTAGAAGAATTGTTGTGGAGATTATCATCAGATAAGGAAAGCTAATAACTTGTCTTTTATACTAATTAGTTACTTTCAAATATAAATTTAGGATAGAATATTTGAATATTTGATTATCAATGCTCAAGTATCTCTTGCAGGTCTGCATGGTCCTTGAATACTAAATGAGTTTGATTGTTTATCTTTATTTGGTATAATTAATTGACCTGATTTGAGTAATGATGTTAGCATGTGATTGCTTTTGATTGTTATTTGATGGATTGAATATGACTTGTGATAAGACTTTATATGTATGACATGTGGATATGTCTTCATACATATGATTGATTGACGAATTGTATTTGATATTGTGCAATTATATAAAGTAGTGAACTTGTTTTCAGATTATTGAAATTAAAATGGAAAGTGAATGAATAGATGAATGAAAACTGATGATGTATGGTATGAATTGTATGTGATGCATAAGCATGTTGTTTTCAGAAAAAGGAAACGTATGTGCTGAGAAATATAATGTGCATTGTCTAAGGAAGGATATGGTTTAACTATTGATATCATGACTTCACTAGTAACAAAAAATACATGAATATTATTAGGTAGTGAGAGTGTAATGAGGTTTAGGTTTATATGACTGGAACTGCAATGTGAAAAAGGGTTGGTTAGGACAGTAGTATAGATTAACCCTATCATATGAGATTAATGGTAATGAGATGAGACCCATAGATTTTGAGTAGGACCACACGTGTAAATCTTATAGTCTATTCAATGCACAAGACTTTCGAAAGTATATTGAGTTTGTCTATATTATGGGATGTTTTGAATTGGGTAATAGATGTTGTAAATTGTTTTTTATGTGGTAAATGATGTATACATGTTATTATTTGATATTAACTAAGATATTTTAAATTATTAGTTTACCCTTCATTTTTTGTTTGTATTGTGTTCTATCTGTCGTAATCACGAAAGATGCCCTTCTTGATTGAACTTGTTGCAATTTTAAAAGCTATTTTGAAAAAATCGTATTTTGTTTATATGTATATATGTATAAATGTAATTAGTTATGTTTTAATTCTCTATAAAAAAATAAAATCTTTTAAAATATAGTGCGAGTGAATATTTTTATATATCTATATTATGATAGTTTGGATAGATTAGATGTTAAAATATTTTTCGAGGTGTTACATTGTATACATATATTTATGTTTTAAATGATTGTTTATCTCATAAAATTTGAGAAACACAATATTTTTTCTAAATTAATCTCCCACTATTAAGATTTCAAAACATTTTTTTTCATTAGAACTTCCATCAAACTAAGACCAATAATAGTCAAAAGAAACTTTCAAAATGTAATGAATATATTTTAAACTTGCTCAAACTCACATGTCGTTCATCAGAGAATATTTTTTTAGAATTTGAGATGGTCACTCCTATTAAAAATTAGTCAATCAAAGTTTTCATCAAGTAAACAAATTAGACCAATCTCTTTTGTCATATTCCTTATCAACTTGGAATTCTTAAACATTTATAATCCATTATATTTATGCTTGTGATAATCATAATAAACAATATTTGAAATTTCTAACTAATAATATATAATACATCGATATTACTCAATATTATTGTATCAACCATTATAAGACGATTGTATATAACTATAAATTGACAAAAATATAACAATACAATTTATTCATTTATTCATGTTTTCATTTTGACTAAAATCTACAATTCTATAAACTTTTCCTAATCATGAAGATGCATTTATAAGAGATCTTAAACAATTTATGTTGTTTTAAATAAACTATTCGCATGTTATTAACAAATTCATTAATATAGTCCGCACTGAAATAAAGAAAACATATTTATTACATAACTAAACAATTAATAAATAATTTTGTAGGTCACAAATATTAGAGACAAATTCAATAACTTAGATCATACGAAAAATATAAAAATACACATTTATAGCAAAGATGTATATACTTATTTCAAATGATCAAACAAACATCACGGATATTGTCAACAAATTTAATAACCAAAAATTTGAAATGCATAACTAAATAAATAAAGTAATGAAATACAAATATTATAAATATCTGTATATTAAAATAAAAAATATCACACACATTTCAAATAAATAATTAAAGATGTTAATAACTAAATATTTATACACACATATATATATATATATAGCGAAACATTAAGACAATCATCCATTCATAAAAAATGTTGTTATAAATAAATTAAACCAAACGACAACTTAAAATTTTATCCAAATAAACTGGTTGATAGTTAACTGTTTTTTCATGTATGTACAGTGCCTTGTACGTTTAGGTAAATAAAAGGAGTTGAGTTTTTGGGTAAATTAAAAAAGGTTTAGATTTTTTTTCGTTAAGCTTTTATTGAAATAACTAGTCTAGACCCAAGCGTATGCAAAAGTTTTTTTTTTTGTTTTTGTTTAAATTGATTAGAGAAAATATTTTACTTTATTATTATATTTTAATAGGCAATATAATACGAAGAATATTGTGATTTACATCACAAAGAGGCTGGCTTTGGCTTTTATTGAAGTTGTTATAATTATAAAATCATAAAAGGAGTATTTGTTTTGTACTCCCATTTACTTAAAATATAACTATTTTTTAATGTAATGATTATGGTTTTAAAAATATATGCAAGTTAGTTTAAAAAGTATATTAATTACATTGATGTATTGTAATATAGTTGAATTCTCATATAAAATCTGTAGCTATAATAATTAAATCATAAATTTCATAAGTGAAACAAATAATTTAACTTAAACAAATATATTATTCGTAAGAAAAATTTAAAGTTATGGATTTAAAATATGGAATTATAGTTTAAATCTAAGGAAAGTAGAACACGTAACATAATTATAAATTCAAAACATACTTTTGAAATGGATTCATGGTAGTCCAATGGTTGATTGGAATACGTTTAATTCGTGACGACACAGGTGTTATGTTTTTTTTTTTTTTTTCAGCTAATTAACAAAATTAGTAATTAATATTTGATATGCATATATTTTGTGGTATAAATGTAACATATGAGAGTATAGTATAATGATTAGTCGTGTTTTATTATAAGATTATATTATCTGTTGAACATTTGACATATTATTTCTTACATGATTTAAATTAGATCATTTCAATGTTCAATGGATTGCATTTCATAGAATTTAAGTTCATAGTTAAAATAGGGTTATAAATATTTTGATAAAAATATAAAAAAGATGGTTCAGTAGTGAAAATATAATTCAAAAGATGAGTGTATTAATTGTAGTTATACCATGGTTAAGATTAGGAGTTAAATCTATGTTACATATTTTCAAGTTTATGGATTGTAACATTACTATCATAAACACTTGAAGAATGTGTTTTAGATTTCAACATCCGAAAATACATTTGGATTATAAGCTCGAAAATGTATAGCAAAATTAAAAATAAATTATTGTAAGCTTCACAATCTATAATAGAATATATATATATATATATATATATATATATATATATATATATATATATATATATATATATATATATATATTAAATACTTAGTTCTTTCTGTGAAAGTATATAAAGGGAGATAACTTTAATAATAGATATGGTTGATGGAGGTGTAGGAACAAATAATGGGCCATAGGAAGTAAAAGTCCCACTCTGTGTTGAGACCATTAATATTAAAATTAATACCTATTATGGATTATATATTATTTACAATTAATACTTACAAGTTATGGATTATATATTATTTAAAATTAATGCTTACAAGTTATAATGTAAAATAGGAGATGTTTGATTAAAGTTGTATTGAGATGGAATACAATTTGCTTTTAATACAATTCATACAAAAAAAAAGGTGTAATTACAAGATTCAAAACCTAATAAAATCAAGAACAACAATGATTTGAAAATGAAAATATATTTGAAATTTGGTTTGACGTTGTTTTCGGTATTATTTATTTCTTTTGTTTTTTATAGTTAGATATTTGGTAATTCTAATTTTTATCATAATAAATGACTTAATTGTATTTTATTCATAAAACAAAAAAGCATTTATTTTTTAGGGTAAAAAACATCGGTTTAAAATTTATAAATAAGGATAGTTTGTTTTGCATATAGAAAATACAGTTTTTATTGACATAGGAAATAATTTCTTGTAATATATTAAAATTTTAACAAAAAAGGTTTTCAAATTATAGATGCAGTAAGAGATTAAGTTTATTTAGTGTGATAACGATTATTAGTTAAATTTAGTTAATTGACATTACAATTATTTTAGATTTTACAATTATGATACTTTTTAATATATGTAATTAATTAAACAATTAGGAATATACTTTATTCGCCGTCTTATAGTCAAATTTCAAATAAATAAAATAATAATTTTATTTAACAAACTGACACAAATAACGATGTGAAAAGCATTGGAAACCTTGGCCTTTGTTTGGAGGTTGGTGAGAGACTGTGAAATCGGAACGTGCATCCCAACAAAGTGAAGAAAAGAGAAGTTGTTTCTACGGCTTTCGCGAGTCAAGTGTGGGGTCTGAATTCAGAAGAGAAAAAACCTGAATCAGCAAATCGAAGTTATCGTAATCGTAATCGAAGTTCAAAGACTACCAAATCCGTGACTGGTAATAAGAGCAGTGAGTCCAAGCTGCAAATTTAAATTTGGTTGCATGCGAAGAGCCAGAAATATGAGACCAAACATCGTTTCTGAGGTAATATAATATAATCCATTTTCCTATTTTCTTCGATCCTCGCTTCGTTTCTGCCGCAATTTTGAGGCACCAGTGTCAACACATTTCACTTAACACTCATCTTAGTAGCTGAACTGAAAATCCTCGTTTCTGGACCGAGATCTCGAAATGACTTTGTTGATTTCGGATATTGTTTCGCTTTTAGATTCTGTTCTGTATGATTTTTGCCTGCAAATAAAATGATAAAGCTCTTTACAGCTCAATTTAAAGTTCGCTGCGTTTCTGTTTGGGATTCGTTGATTCTATTAAGTGTTGTTGTAGAATGGTTGGCTGGATATTTTCCTTCATTGATGTTATTCTGATTAATTGTCCTTGATTGCTTAATTGGGACAGGCAGGGTTGCCTACTAGGATGAATCAATGGTGGGAAAGCATCCCGTTTCTCACTTCTGCAGTGGTGGTTGTCTGTGGAGCCATTTACTTGGTTTGTCTTTTGGTTGGATACGATTCCTTTGCCGAGGTTTGCTTCTTGCCGTCTGCTGTTGTGTCACGGTTTCAAGGTATAATTTTTTAACCAAACTTACACACAGTTCTTTTGGTGTTGCTCTTTAATTAGAATTACAATGTGTTTGGATTTGCGTGTAAGACGTGGGTAACCTTGAATTTCTGTATCAATTTCACCGAAGACGGATATGCTATTACTAGTTGATTCCAATTTAACATGGCTATCCACATTGCAAAAGTGGATCAAACAAGCACTTTGACTTTGTTAAATATTTTTCGAAATCCTTTAGTGCAAACATTTATTATGCCATTGTTGAAGAGAGAAACTCCAAATTAGAAAACAATACTTGTATCACCTAAGGATTTATATCTATGTTTTTTCCTATTTTTTTCACCGTCATTAGAATTGCAATAATACTCATAGGATCGTGTAATTGTACACTCTGTGGTGGCCTATATGTGCTGGATTGTGAGCATGATTGTTGGGGTGTAGGATTGTTGTAAGATGACGATTTTTTAAGAGTTCCATATGGAGTAGGATGAGCTACTTATAGTTGTGATACTGAAGCCTTAAGACTCTCTCATCTAATGATTAGTTTTTTGGATTGACTCTCCTCTTGTGCTTAAATCATAACACTTGATGTTTTCATTGAGTTGGGCTACAATTGATACTATCATGTTGATAGACTGAATACCGCTGTGGACATCTGACCTTAAAGAGGCTGACAATTTTAGGAGTCTTACATTGAGTTGGATGAGCTACTTGAAGTGGTACTTAGTCTTGAGACTCTTCCATTTAATAAACTAGTCTTTGGTGTTGGACTCTTCATTTGTGCTTAAGTCCTAACACAATCATACCCGTGGAACTGTGGGATCTCTGATCTTGTTTAATCTTTTTTTGGGCAAGACAGAAACTGAGGTTTATCCCATTGACCTGGATTCAAAATCCCTAATTATTTCCTTTCTCATCCGATTCACACTGTAGCAATTATACACTCTTCCCCAAAGGCTTGCAACTCCCAAATCTCTAGTCAAATTTGACACATCTTTTGTACCTGCCGAAACCGTCACTATTGCTCTACAACCGCCAAATGTCATTGTCGTGGCTCTGTTTTGTAAAGAAGAAAACTCACCCAGCTTCAGCCGCTTCCTTTACTCCTTCTTTTCAAAGTGCAATCATATATTCTTAATATCTCTGTCATTCTAACATTGTTTCTGATTCTTCTTTCCTGTCCTGATCCAAGAATTCAAATTTCTTTATTCTTCATTCTTTTATGTACTTATATTGGTGTGCCACTGCAATTTATCTTCTTGAAGTGGCTGTGCACGTGTGCCACCATGACACCCTTTTCTTTTTCATAATTTTTTTGTCTACTAAGGATTGTGTCTTAAAAGCAATGTTACATGTTTATATGAAATTGATCTTACATGGTTATATGACAAATCAGAGAAATAAAAATATCTCATGACTTACCTTTTTTTAAAATCAACAACTAAAATTTGTTAGAGCATGTTATCTATTATCTTGGATCAAACGTGTAGAAATTTGTAGATTGTTTTAGCTTTTTATGAATATGTATTATATATTACTATTTTAGGTTGGAATGTAGGATCATATTGTCCCAGTCATGATCTCTGAGTTATGAATTTTCAAACCCCTTCCTGATTCTGTAGCTTTAACAACCTTGATTATTTTTTTTTCAAGTAAAATTATATAGTTCAACAATTTAGTTAATATTTTGGATTCTAGACAAGCTTGTACAAACATTATGGTGCTGAAAACTCAACCCATTCATACGTTGAATTGGGTTCCTGTGGTGGCTATTAGTTTGGTTTGAAAGCTGCTTGCTATATATGACTAAGGCTGGAAATGAATTGAATTGAGTTGAACTAACCTCAAAAATAAGAATTGGTTCATCTAGGAGATCGACTTGAGTTCAATATGAACCTTTTTTCAAGTGCAAACTGGATTCAAATTAAGCTCACAAATGACTTGGTTCAGCTCGTAACTTGATTTGGCTTATTTTAATGATTTATATATATTTATTTCACTCACATATATCATGAATCAAACGAGTCAAAGCATACATCGCTCAAGTTCAACTAATTTTTAACTCAAGTTCATCTCATTCGATTCATGATGCAAGTTCAACAAATCAATTGTCAAATCGAGTCTCAACTATTTTTGAGTTAGTTTGGTTCATTGTCAGTCTTATTGGAAACTATCCTTTCTAAAAATTGCATGCTTCATTTTCTTTTCTTTTTTTTCCTTATTGCATATGCTTCCATTTCGTGATTGATTGTTTTCTCTGCTCAACATTATTTTTTTCCATGCAGTTTACAGGATTTATACTTCCATTCTTTTCCATGGTTCACTGCTTCATGTTCTCTTCAACATGATGGCTTTAGTTCCCTTGGGGTCTGAGCTGGAGAGGATCATGGGCTCAGTTCGCTTGCTATATGTTGTTATTTTATTGGCTACAAGCAATGCCATATTCCATGTTCTCCTAGCACTGCTGGCGGCTCACAATCCTGTTCTTACATATGATTACCTTATGAATGAGTGTGCAATAGGCTTCTCAGGAGTTCTATTCTCAATGATTGTTATAGAGACAAACTTGAGTGGAGTTCAATCCAGGAGGTTGGCCGTATATGTATTGCTGTTGTGCAAGAAATTCACCACTGTTGGGAAAATTCAATTTAATATGTTAATCACCTTTTTCTTCAAGATAATTTTACAGAAACCATGTTTTGGGAACTATTGAAGATACTGAAATAGTACTATTCTTTAATCGAGTTTTCAGAATGATGCTCATGGTTATTTTTGTTTAATCACTGTGCATTGATTTTACTTCACAACTTTATTCTGTTTTATTAGTATGCTTTTGCCAACTAATTCACTGTGCAATGATGTACTTCACATGTTTTACTTAAAAGACACTGTACATTCAATACACAATGCTATGCTGCAGTTAGTTATCATCAATTGGTAACGCTTCACTAATTTGGTAACTTTTTTCTATTTGTGTAGTGTTTTTGGATTGTTTAATGTGCCTGCCAAGTGGTGAGTATGATTTTTTTATTGAACTTATTTCTTGAGATTTTTATCTTGATAATTCCCTTGTGTGATAATTTGACATGTTTGTGTTTAGGTATGCATTCTTTTTGTTGGTAGTGTTCCAGCTTCTCATGCAAAATGTTTCACTACTTGGACACCTTTGTGGCATTTTATCTGGGTTTGCATGTCAGACTTCACTCTTTTTGCTTCTCTGTTTTCATTTTTGCAAGCAATTATCTCTAGTTTCATGATGTTATGCTTGATGTTTCAGATACGTACGGATTATTTAATTTCCTCATACCTGGAACCAATTTTTATTCTTCTATGGAATCCTCCTCCTGGCTTGTAAGTATCTTTCTATAATAGGCTTTGGTAGTGCACCAGGATGGGAAACATTTCAATTGTTAGTTACATGATGTTAGATGAATGCCTAAGGGACTGCCAAATGCATATAAATTATGTATTGTCAAATGCTGTCTATTAACACCCCGCTGTTGTGCAGATTATGAACAGTTTTAGTTTATGTGTATGTTATTTTGAAATAAATTACTGGTCTACAAACTGATAGAATCCTGGAGCAGGAATTTGTGTAATTATTCAGGTGGTTGCAGTAGTAATGGCATAGGGTTAACTTCTGTAGTAGGGTGGTGTTTAGAAGGGAGATTCATTAATAGTTGTTATTAGATACCTCTGGGAAATGCTGTAGCTCAATAATAGAAAGGGCCTGTCCTTTGTTGATCGAGAAACCCCTATTCACCAATAATAGGTTCATTGGTTTTCTTTCTATATTGCATAGAATTCTTCAAATCTTTCTTTGTGGGTTCTCAATAAAACCAACTTCTTTCTCTTCTCTGATGACTCTGCCTTTTATAAAAAGTAATCCTGTGATGTTTTGTGAGTTTGTTCTATACATTGCTTGAGTAGTGTACAAATGTGAAAAGTATTTGGACTACCAAATTAATGTAAACTCAATCTTTCAAATGTCAAAATATCAATGTATTCTAAATGTTTCAATAACGTAAGCTACTCAATCACATCAATAATGTTCAAAGAACGGTTAAATTTTTAACTGTATATTGATGCAATTAGCTTTGGAGTGGTTAACACATTTGATTTCAATAAGTATCTCCTTTCTTGGGGCTAAATGAATTCACAAAATAGATTCTTGTGTTGAACAAGTCGTGATTGACTGGAATATGAATTAATATATTTTTATTATAACTTGATAACTTATTTTGTTTTAAAATTAAGAATTAGAAATGGAAAAGACATCCACTAGATGTTCATTCTATGTGTTTGACATCCCACGTTGACTAGAAATATAGTCAAATTATAATATATAAGTGGAAACAAATCTCACATTTTAAGCCGGTTTTATGAAGTTAAGTTAGGCTTAATTTTCACTTTCTTAATATGGTATCAGTAGTCAAGTTTGTTGAGCCTATCATGTCATCCGCAATCGGGTTCCCCAGTCTCACCCTCGAGATGTCAAGTTCTCAACGTGAGGGTGTGTGGGAGATTCCATACCAACTAGAGATATGACCAAATTATAAATATATAATTCTCCTCTTTCAAGCTGATTTTGTGAAGTTGAGTTAAGTTTAAATTTCACTTTTTCAAAACTAAGAAAATACATGCACACACTCAACACAAACACACACATATACATGTTTCTCATGTGGACCTTTATTAGTGTGAATGTTGGTTCTTTGGACTTTCAGTCATCATGTGTGAGGCGTCCAAAGTTTATTGTTTGCACTGGTGGAAATCCTTCTGGTTATATTCCTACACATACAAGCCAAAATTCATCAAGGTATATACTAAATACTGTGGGTTTCACCCCAAATCATACAGATTGCACTAGATATATACTAATCTACATTTTCAAATCTATTCTTTCATGGGCTAGTGGATTACTTTCTGGAAATATTTGGAGGAACCTGTCTTCATTGATGCCTCAAAGGGAAGTGTCTACTCAGGTATGTATGTCATCTTGTCTTTTAAGTACTTTTGGTGGACTCCCAAATAATCATGTACACATTTTGCTGTGTGATTGTCCATTTTGCTTTGCTCAATATGTGAACAAATGCAACTGCATTGTTTTGCAATACTCATTAATGGCAAGTGTATGTGGACCTTGTATGAGTGATCCAGTGATCATTGAAACTAATCAATGTATTCAGAGTTCAATTTATTAAAGTTTGCTAGTAAGTATCATCCTTGGTTATCTCGCACCAATATGTGAATGATTATTCTTGTGTACATTACCTGTTCATTTTACGTGCAAGTGCAAAGAGTGTGTTTGCATTTAGTCATTTTTGTCTGGACTGATGTTTATTACCTGCCATTCATTTGGCAAATTATTTTTTTTCTTCTCTTTTTGATGTGTACTACTAGTTCTTTGGAAGTAGATTTTGTAGAGATTTAAGCAGCTGGCAAGTGTCAAGTTTTTTGACCTGGGATGATTCTTTTTATATGAATTAATCTTTTATCTTCAACAGATCATTTTTCTTAGAAAAACCTATAATCTATAGGACTGTGGCATCAGCAAAAATTATATGCCTTTCTTATCTTTGAAAGTTCATTCATTATTGGGAATATGAAACGTAACATAACATGGTTTTGCCTTTTTACTTGAATGATACATTGGGCCAGTTCGTTACAAATTAAAAAGAAGTGGTTATGTTGTAAATTGCTTTTGAAAGATTTTTAAGAAGCTAATTTATGTTTGTTTACAATCATAATATAAATTAGTTTTGCTTTTTTTTGAATGATACATTGGGCCAGTTCGTTACAAATTAAAAAGAAGTGATTATGTTGTAAAATTTTTTGAAATATTTTTAAGAAGCTGATTTAGGTTTGTTTACAATCATAATATAATTTTTTTTTTGAAGCAGCAGAAATTTAATGGGTAAACGATTCAAAATAAATTTTGGTTTTAAAAATATTTTTGGTTTTTTTAGCTTCATAGTTCTTATTATGTTGAAAAGCTAAAACAAATAGATGAAAAACTAAGAGAAGTGGTTATTTTCTGAAAGAAAGTTCTTTCACAAAGAGAAGTTGTAACAAATGAGCTCATTATCTTTTCCATTTCAAGCCGTGTTTATTGACTGCTTTGAATCTATTGATTCCTTGATGGTTAACAACAGCTGTTTTGATTGAGTCACTAAATTGCAGTTATTTTGAATTGAACTGAGAAGTTTAAAGTTAAAATTATATCCCTACCTTTGTATTCATGCCTTGGAGGCTTAGACTTATACACATTTGATGGTATTATGTGATATATTACAGTCAACTGAGGACAGTAGGTTCCCTGGGAGGGGAAGAACCCTTGGTTCTGGTCAAGGTCAAACTGCGTCTCATCTTCATTCAGATTCAAATCTTCAAGAAAGACTTTTGGAGGATAGTAGTCCCAATAATCCTTTGGTTTCATCCACTCCTAGTAACACTCATCAGTTACCAGAAGGAAGGTATGAGAGATGGTTTGGGCATAATTGATAGCTTATATTGGTTGCTTATTTAAAGTAAAATTCTAGTATGCTGGCTTCAGTATCTTTTCATGTGAAGTGTGAACCTAGCATAACACCTACACTATTAGGCAGACTGTTAAATTCATAGATTTTTTTTTTTCCCTTACTAGGAATGACAATATTCAACTTGAATGAAGCCAACAAAAGTTACATGCTTGTAAATGACTTTCCTGTTTGACATTTAACAATAAGTTTAGGTGGAGTTGATGGTCTAGCCTGAATTAATCAATGTAACACATATTAGTGCAGTTATGTTTAACTTCGAAACTAACATTGAAAAAACACAAGAATGGGAGTGTATTTATGTAGTTTAAGTTATAAATATGTATTCATAATGCTCTATAAATATAGTACATAAGCACAATTTTAATTATAAGCTTTTTAAATCTTTTTTTGTAGCATAAATATGTATTAACATTAGATGAATTGTAAATAAAAGGCTCCACAAATAATTCAACTTATATGCCAAAAATTATTGCATAGCTAGATATATATGCATGTCTAAACATGGCACTGGGGCGGGATTTCCCCCATCTCCAACTCCTTAATCATTCCCAACCCCTGCCCAGTCTCATTTTTGAAAAAGTTAATAGTACACAAATTGTAATAAATTAATTTTAAAGTTATTTCTTTTCATATGGCCTTATGAGGTGCTCCACCTTTGGATCCTTGCACAAAGAGAAAGAAATGGTTGAAGAATCTGACAGAAAAGGTTGACAGTTACACTCAAAATAGCTAATAGGTTGAAATCAGTGGGCTTGAACTTGAAAGAAAAAGGCGAAAAATAAAAACAAACACATAATTTTCAGTCTTTATCCATATGTTCTATCTTGCAATTCTTTATCCATATCCATATCAAGTTAAATTGCTATATTTCAATAGGATTACAATGATATATTCAGAAGTTTGTGTTTCTGTATTAATGATTTTACTTAATTTTCTAATTCAATTTAGGCATTCAGCTGATAATGTAGCTACAGCGACTGGTGTTCCGCAGCGTCAGGTCCCTCTACATACATACCATGGTTGAAACTCTCATGTTTCTTTTAGTTAATTTGCACAACTAATATTTGCTATTTTTTTCCCTTTAAATACAGGGTGCAGTTGTTTCGGAAGAAGGGATTAGTAAACTTGTCTCAATGGGCTTTGATAGGGTAAAAATCAGTTTCATTATCTCTTCTATGGTTAGAAAATGGCTCGAAACATTTTAAAACTTTCCAGTTTGTTATTGGCTTCTTGCATATTATGCTTGCACTTCTGAGTACGTTGTTCTCATTGAAAGAGATCCCGTGTTTAAAGTTATTGTTGTTTATCTCCTTATGGGTCCTTCTCTTCTGTCTCTTATTGGTCTCGCTATGAAGATCCATATAATTTTTGACCTAATTACTGTAGGAGGAGTGATGTGTATGTATTTGTGTTAAATTTGGCTGAATAGGTCAAAGTTTGTCTGATAAGTGATATCTAAATAAAATATCCTCCACGTCAAATTGTTTTCTTGGATGTAGTGAGATATCTTTCCGATGCTTGTGCATCAAACGTAGATTAAAGCCTACGGCTTAGTTCTATATTTTTAATGCAATTGTGCTGGGCTGTTTCAGACGCAAGTGGAAGTGGCGCTTGCAGCTGCTGATGGTAATCTCAATGTTGCAGTGGAAATACTCATGAGCCAGCAGGTCTTAGTTCATCATTTTATTATTATCTATAATTCTTTATGTTTACATGTTTATTTATTTATTTTTTATTCTCTTTTAAAAATTCTTGGGCTCGTTTGCAGAGTTAAAAAGAAAGCTTCTGTTGGATTCTCGCAGAGACTTACCTGACACTTTGGTTGAGTATGTCACTGCACTTTGTTCAATCACTGTCTGTTTAATCTTTGACCTACCTACCATTGACAGTTGGTCGACACCTCATAGCTATGCCAACTCCTACTACCAGAATTGAACATATGTAAATTATACAAGCAATATTAAGGAATATGATGTTTAATTGAAAAAATTTTAAACATTTTGTTGTGCTTTGATTTTTCCCCCTTTTAATTTTCTTTTTGAACATGTTTCTAATGCCATGAAGGAGCCGTAAAACTTTTATCCATTTCTAAATTATTAATTACTGTTGCCGCTTGCAGAAAAACGCAAATCTGGTAGTGCAACTTAATTAATTTGATGATACCTACGAGGATAATGGTTCAATTTATGGAAAGAAAGATTTGTTTGTTATGCTACCCAAGAACTCTAGTTTCAATAATTCTTTTTGGTCTTGTTAATCAGGATCCACATTTAGGGACACAAATTGTGGCCTTCTTTCTCTGTATAGTTGGGAAGATTTGTAAGACACACAAGAGATTATATAGTAAATATTTTATTATGTTTACAAATATAATCTTTATATTAAATATATATTATATCTTTTATATAATTAATTTTTATCATTAATTTATTAATATTTATATTTATATTGTAATAAAATAAATATAATTAATTATATAATATAAGGTAATAAAAATAAAAAATATAAGTAATAATACTTATTAAGATAATAATGATAATTAAAATAATAATAAATTTAAAAAGATAATAAAATATTAATAAATAAAAAAATTTATTATGTAAATCATAATTTTTAAAACTTTCTTGCTATACGCTATCTGATTATGTAAATATCCTTTTGTGAACTAAATAATAGGTTTAAACCAGACCAATTTATTTTTTAAAATAATAATTATGTTTTTAAAAATTAAAGTAATATTATTTTATTAATATATACTAATAGAAATAAATGCGCTTCCACACTTTCTTAGAATTATTTAAAATTTATATGTAGTGATTATTTTCAATAGAAAAAAATCATTTAATTAGTTTTGGTTATATTTTTTACTAAAAGATACACTTGTTTAATTAAAAATCACAATAAAAGTAGTTGAAAACATCTTATATATATATATATATATATATATATATATATATATATATATATATTATATATA
>Ga0209700_101097_pt1 | contig 54679 bp, 27 predicted proteins | sample SiratroredBW_FD_187528 | JGI IMG/M metagenome (GOLD analysis project Ga0209700, IMG submission 187528) | Root nodule microbial communities of legume samples collected from California, USA - Siratro red BW (SPAdes) (version 2) | ecosystem: Host-associated > Plants > Roots > Nodule | place: USA...
AGCCCTCATGGTTTTGCTCTTGGGCACCTCCCAAAAGGCCTCTTACCAATGAAGACTACCCATGTGTATATAAACCCATGTCCAACCTCTTGTTTGAGTGATGTGGGACTTTGTTTGCACCCCAACACTTGTGTTGCCTCACAAACTGTACATGTCCCAGGAGTATTAAATAGAGCTGTGCTGTCCCCTCCAATTTCACTTGATTTCCTTTCAACAAACCAACTCTCATTTTCATCACATGACACGTTCTTCATCACACCTGCTTGCAACTCACAACAGTCCTCAATGATTTCCTTGGACTGAACATGTTTCCTCATAAAATTGTGCTTTCCTTTCTTTTCTTTATCAACCTGTGCAGTATTGTTACTGTTCATTTTGGAACCAAGTTTGTCTAGTCCTTTGTCTGAAATCTTTTTCTGCTCTAAAATGTAGGTACCAATGGAGTCTTCTTCAGCCACATTAAGAGGTGCCCTTATAGCCTCCTTCACTGGAAAGGAATGCAGGCAGGGGTAAATCTCCTTTGCCTCCTTTGTGGAAGAGTTGCTATATCTTCTCGAGTTAACAGATCTTTTTGCATTAAGAAATGTTTCAATATCAACACCTAACTTGTCAACAATTGATGAATCTATCTCTGGGAGATCATGGCCAGCTTGTACTAACTTCATTTGCTTGCGCTCATCAAGCCAAGCATCTGACAGATGAAGTATTAGCCTGTCAAGGCTATCCCCTTTAACCTGAGCTTGACCCTGCTCAGAGTTATCATGCACTAGAGAATGTACCTCGTATTCATAATCTCTTATCCCTTTGGCAAAATCATCACACAAATTCTCTAAAAGGATCCGTGTATTTCTTTCTTTTTCAAGATCTCTCAGAGAACCACTGAATGAAGACTTCACTTCAGAAAGCTCCCAAGCCAGTCTCCGATGCAAGCTTTCTGAATGCTTTCTTAACCTCCTTTCATCTTCTATCTCTTTCATGACAGATTGAATTGCCACTTTAATTTTATCATGCTCTTTGTTCTTCCTAACAATCTGCTCCTCAGTTCTTTGCTTCATTAAGTTTTCCATTTCATGCTTATTCAATTGTTTTTCTTGTTGTAACTCTTTAACCTGTGCCCGAGAAAGATCTAGTTCTATTTTCAGGGCCTTCACCACTGATAGGTTTGATGCATGCTGTTCCTCAAGACACCAGATATGGTTGAGTACCTTGAGTAACTCTCTCGATGTTTTAGGGTTGCGACTTGACTCTGTAATCCAACCCTTGAAGTCTAAGGATCTTATAGGATGATTATACGGTACAACCTGTTTTGGGCAAAATAGGCAAAATTTTTAAAATGATATGGTCAACAGATAGCCTTTTAAGATATGCATTAAAAATGTCATAAAAGAACATTTCATCTTGCAAAATTAGCGTGAATTTGTCCTCTATATTATAGAGATTCTTTAACTGCAAGAAGAACGTGTTTCCTTCTGGTGCAGTTGGTGGTTATAAGAACAAAACTGCTGATAGGGCTACACCTAAGGTAGTCCATTAATCAGCTACCACAAAAACTAATGATGGTAATTGTTAAAAGCCACATCTAAGAAACGTCAAAAATTAACTATTAACTTCGTATCATCTTTCAACATCGATATTACATAGTATTGTTAATTTGTTAGTATTAGTAACACCTTAAAACTAATAGAACTGCTCACTATTCGAAAGGAATACACGCAAACACTTACTTGCATTGAGCTACAGTGACAAGGAGGGGATACAGGCAGTTTAGTGCGACCATTTCTTTTAGCTGATCTATGGGGCTGAACAAGTGATGTTCCAACATGTTCTGTCAAGCCCGTAGAGGATGCTGGCTGCAATGAGGAACAAAGCAAAGGTCAGCAGTCTAAACATATAAAATTCCATGAAAGACACATAAACACAGCACGAGTACTTCTCCATTAAACAATAGTGTTCAAAAGTGCTTCAGCAAAATTGACATGAGCAATTTGAGTGTTTTAAAATATCAGTATCAACTATTCTGTTGCACTGATGCTTGCATGTTGATCCTAGTGATCCAAATGTAATTAACTTAGGAAGCTAAAAGCAACTCCAAAAGTGATTGCATTAATATGTAAACTCAAGTACTGAATCACTTTGTTGTCTCTTGAAGTCGGAATGCAACTATATGGATGCTGAATACTAGATCATTTTTCTTCATAAAGAATGAAAGTAGAAAAGAGAAAGTTAACATGTGTATAAAGAATCAATCATAAATAAGTAGAACAGAAGCATTTCAACAGAACTAAAATGAAGCCCAAAGAACAAACCAACAAATTCAAAAACCATTTAGGGGAAAACAACACGTGTTTTCCAATTTTAACAAAAAGTCTAAACAAAAATATCTCTATCCAACTACAAAAAACTACGACATATATATAAACAAAGACTAGTCACCAACTTATAAAGCCAAAGCTAAAAGTTTTCCAAGTTTAGGTGAAACATAAAAATAGGAAGAAATTTACCAAAGGAATATTTTGTAAAAATGTTAAAGTAACGTAACAGATGGGACACTCTACCCGCCCATTAGAACATTTCTGGATAAGCTCGTCTACTAAAAACAGGAGACAGCAGGAGCAGCTGAAAGAAAAAGCAATAACAACAGAAAAAGAAAAAAGACAGAGAGACTAGTATAGAAGCAAATCATATGTGAAAAACAAAACTGAAAACTTGTTTCAAGTAAGGAAAAGGCATTGCAGCTCAATGATGCAGAAACAAAGAAAGGTATAAGGAGATGCAAGAGAAGCTGGTATAATTAGACCTCACTCACCTGGTGAGCATGAGGAGGCTGAGACAAAGGTTTAACATTTGGAACCTTGAGAAGTGTGTCCTTACGGTGGCGGCGGCTGAGTGGAGGCTTGTTCATTTTGGGAAGTGGGGCCTCTTGGTGGGGCTGAATTTGCCAGAGTTTGGCACAGAGTTTTCTGGCAGAGAGTGTTGTTGAGGTGGGAAAGTTGAGGAACTCTTGAACCTGGTGTTTGTTTTTGCTTCTGTTGTTACCATTATTGTCATTCTGCTGAGAGGGAAACTCAAGTCTCCATGTGGGTGGGGGAGTTGAAGGCCCTCCTCTTTTCCCCACAACAACCCCACCTTTCAACTTTTCCGCCATTAACCCTTCCCTTTTCTCACCTTTTTCTCTTCTTTCCATCTTTCTATTCCTTCCTTCTTCTCTCAGTTCTCAACACTCCAACTTCAAAGTTTAGCCTTCATTTTTTATTCCTTTTTAACACTGAGATTGAAGTGTTTTCTTCTTGTTTTTTCTTTGAAACTTTGACAGTGCTGTGTCACCCCTCAAAATCACCAAGCAAGCTCCAACAAGAAGTAAACTCTGAGTGTAAGTTACAAAGTCAGTTTTCCCTTCTCTCCCAGACATTCAGCCACGTCAACACATGATTCAGACATGGGTCCATTTTCATTGGGCCCTTATCCCGACACCTTAATTTTGTCGTCCTTCTGTCTTGTCTCCTCACTAAATTATTGTTACTCACTTTTTTTTCCTTCCCTTTCATTCACATTTCAGTTTCCTTAATCTTTATTACTTAATTCTACATTAAAGAAAGGAGAACAATAACTACCTTTCACGTAAGAGTAAAGATTGTGTATCAGACTAATGATTTTGTCAATTCATACTATTGTCTAACATCTTTTATTTATCTTGAAATGCCATGTCAAATTCTGTCAATATTGTTTTTCTCTAAAAATGATATTATGGCACTTATAAAAAAAAATTCAAAGCTCTCTACCCAAAATTCATATCAATATTTCAAACAGAAATAAAATACAAATCACCAATTTTTCCATATTTCAGTCGAAAATTTGAGATGGTCTAGTAAATGAAATACGTTAAACGGTTAAATAAACTCTTACCAAGAAATGAGGAAAAATAACTAAGTTGTACAACTATTCAGAAACAAATTGCTTATTCCTTTTAAAATCTAGTTTTATATTTTACTTTTTAGTTTAATGATCATGTCATTGTACAAAGTTTTTTACATAAAAAAACGAGTGTAGTGTTTACATGTTAATTAATAACAACAAGGAACACAGCCTCGTTATCATCATCATAGCTTTGAAAGACAAACAAAACAGCCATGAGACCAACCAAGGGCGGAAAGAAGAAAAAAAGGGCAAAAAGCCTAAATTTAAGAGGATGGAAAAAACTTGGACCAGAAAAGAAAGGTGAAAAATTGAAATTGTGGTTTTGCGTCCTTTCATGCCAAGCTAAGCCTACTAATGTAGTCTCTATAAGATCACAAGGGTCAGGAATCTGTTGAAGAGTATATATTGTGCATGTAATTATGACTAAATATGTGATGAAGGGTATTAAAATCTTTAAGCATGCGGTTTATGGGATGTCGCAAATTGCAGTGAGCAGAGACGATGAATCTTTGGACGCATGTTGTCCTAATCAATCCATAGATTTTGGGCTCCATCTACAGTACAAACAAGGGTCCACAGATGAGTGAAGGACTTATTGTCCACTATGAACATCAAGTAAGTTTGTGGTCCATCTTTCCTCCCTTCTCACGCCATGTCTTGGACTCCACTATTATTTTTCACTTATTTGTACCTATTCCATTCTGGAAGTTAATTTAAAAGCAAAAAAGCAAGTTCAACATAGTTGAATACTTTTTGGGAAAATGGAACTAAGACTTCCTTTCACATACTTCAATATTGGGGGTTAACCGTTGCATCATTAAAGGGAGTTATGACAGGTTTCATTGCAATTTTAACTCATGCACAGTGTGCCATTGCCCTTGGGGCTAGACCTTCACTTTGCTTTTTCGGTCTTTCAATCAATAAAAATGACAAATATATACTTGTTCACAAACTTAGTTTATTGAATTTGGTACATCACACCCAACTCACTACTTACAGGTAAATTTCACTCGAGCATATCTTTTCGTAACTGAACCAGTATTTTTGGATCTCCTTTCCCTTAAAGTGGTTGTGATCCAAAAAGTAAGACTCACGTAAACAATAATACAAATTCGGATATACTTTTGGATATCTTGAGTTTGGAACTAGATTTTTGGTTGATCTGATGTCTGATACCATATTAGAGATTGATCTTTAATTTCAATCTAACTTCACAAAATTAACTTATAAAGTAATTGCATCAGGGTTAGTTGCATGGTGAGTGCCGCAGCTTAATGTGCATTACTGCAGGATATGTGCTCTTTATGCTTGGGAGTCAAATAAGAGGCGACTTAAAACACATTTAGATTATGCGGGGTTGCGCTTGTTTTCCAAATCCTTCGACAGTGATTAAAGAATTTCACAGAAACAAAATTCTACTTCGAGAAAATATTTCCATTTTCACTTTAAATCACAATATCACTTTATGTAAATCAACAGGAAAATTACATTCATTCAGATCAGCCAAGCCTTTGAATGTGGGCCAAATATACTATTCAAATACTACTTTGGAAATGACTATTACTTTGGACAGCTTTCTTAATAACGACTTTAAAATTCTCAAAGACAGGGTTTACAATAAAAAAATTGTGATAGATGAAGTTTTCCGAAGATCAACCTCATTACTTAAGAAATGCTGAAAATGGTATCGAGAATCAGTTCATGTTTCATAATTTTAAAGTGCTTGTCACCAATAAAGTATGTAGAGGAAATCTTGACCTGCAGGCAATACACACCAAAGACTGAAGATTGACTACTTTAGTAAACATAGACATATCACATGGACAAGTTTTACAGAGTCTATATGTGGTCCTACGAGGGAGAAAAGAGCTACTGTTAAGTCACTTGAACCAGGAGCTACTGTAAAAGCTTTACACTCACTTTGGTACAAAGCCAGTGTCATTGCTAGACCCTGGTACATCCTGGAGTGGAAGCCACTGTTGTAGCACCACTGAATAATACAGCAAAATATCAAACAAATTGACGTGTTTCTTCATACATAAATTTCCTGTGCGAATAAACCTCGAGATCCTTGAGCATAACCTTGAGCTTGAAGGAGCTTAATTTGTTATATCAAGCAGTCGCATGTTCTTTTTGTACTAAGTTACCAATGAGCACTGAGAATCAGACCTGTGGGATCAGAAGGAAAAATAAATTCCTTAAACAATGAAACACGCAATATTCAATTATATGGCTACCTTTTCACAGATTTAGTAGAAACCAAACAGTAACAAAATAGGTATTCTATAAGAAAAAAAAACTTTGTAAAGCATTAACTAGTGTCACCATTTTACCCTAGTAGGACCAGGAAAGGTCCCACCAAGGAGGGTGGAAGGTGGACGGACAAAAATGGCTATGTGGTGTACCCTAGAGCGGGTACTGAACTCCTCATACCAAGAACTCTTGTAAACAAATTTCAACCAAAAGGGCTAACATTTTTCGATCTTTTCTCTCTAAATTTCAATTTCAGATCCCTAGTCGTGATTCCCGCATCATCCCTGTCGTTTTTCAAATGATTTAGTTGTGTCCTTTTGACTTACATGCTAGAACTGGAAAAAGAAGCCAGGTTCGTGGATCTTAATGATAAATGAATTTAACACAACCATGCATACAAAACTAAGCATAATGTTTGATTTATGTTTGAGTCGTACAAAATCATGTTAAAATTTAGGTCATTTGATTTAAGTAAATGCTTATATATTTAGTCTCAATCTTAAATAATTGATTTTGAATTGAAACAATTTTAGCTCACTTTCGTGTTGAATCAAAAGCTTTATACTCAATTTTACTACTTTCTTTCAGAAGAAAAGCATCCCAATATAAATAAATCACTTCAGTTCAAAACCAATTCTAATAAGAAACAATTCTGCAAAATCAGTTGCATAATTACTACTAATTTTACAAACACTGAAATACTCACCCAAATACATGCTAAATATTCTACACCAAAGGTCTAATTAAGTGCAAAACAGTACAAGAATGACTGCACCTCAAAGATTGACAAATCAAATGTTCTTCTCTGCAAGCCCATTCAATTTTTCCAAATCCGCTTCTCTCCATATTGCTTTCACTTCATCTGTCCTAAACCGCTGGGTGAATGTTGAATCCTCTAGTGAAGTCGATGCACCATAAGCAAATTCAAGGAGACCAGTATAAGCTATCATTGCTCCATTGTCAATGCAATAGCGATCATCAGTAGCAAACAATCTTCCACCACGTTCAGAGCACATGGTTCTCATCATCTCTTGCAACCGCTCATTACAACCTACACCACCAACTATAAGAACATCTTTTGTGTCACAATGAGCCATAGCCCGCTCAGTGATCTCCACAAGCATGGCAAACAGTGTCTCCTGCAACATACTAGAACACATCAACTTACAGATTCATCATTCATGAATTTATATAACAGAAAAGGGTTGGCACACAAATTAAATGCACCTGCAAAGAGTAGCACAAATCTGCAGGCGTGCACTCATTACTCTTTAGCTTTTCAACAGCAGTTGCTTCAATATAGCTCAAGATTCCACTAAAAGATACATCCATCCCTTTGACAACATAAGGCAGGTCTATAAACTTCTCTCCTTTTTTTGCAAGCTAAAGGATAAGAAAACTACATAAGCCAAGTAGTGATATATTCTCAAAGTGAAGGTAAGACAATTCAAATGAAAAAGAATAACAAAAATAGTCCATTACATCATATTCTTCACATGGCACAAACTACTTAAAAACATGTTCAACCTAGATTAGATAAATTAACTTATTTAATCTCAAAAGTTCTCTCATTTAACTTTCCCAAAAAATGAGCTGCATGAATTGACTTTAAACTGTACAAAAACTCAATTACTCTCATATTTTTTTCCTTATAAAAGTACTCAAATTCATTTTCTTTCCTTATGAGTATCTAGGGATAGGTTTATTCAAACAAGTATTTAGTAAAGTGCAACCTGCTCAATGTTATATCCGGGGCTTGGATCATTGGAGAGATTCAAGACCCTTGCAAAGCGATCCAAGCAATTTCCCACAGCAATATCAATGGTCTCTCCAAAGATTCTATAACGCCCCTCACTGTAAGCAATGACTTGAGTGTTGCCACCACTGACATACAAGACAACAGGGTCATCAGCACCGGTTACAATCCTTCCCATCTCAATGTGTGCCACACAGTGATTGACACCAACAATTGGCTTCTTCCAAAGCTGTGAGAGCACACGAACAACAATAGCAGAGACCTGCAGAGGAGCTCCCATGCCAGGACCCTTGGTGTAGCAGAGACAGTCAATGTCCTGAGGACGGAGCTTTGCAGTTTCCAAAGCGGATTTAACAAGGGGAAGAACATGCTGGAGATGGTGTTGTGCTGTCTCTCTGGGGAGAAAGCCTTGACCAGGAGGAGTGATGTATGTGTGGCGTGGGTTTGACAGAATAGTGCCGTCTAAGGTCACCACACCAACACCAATCTTATTTGCAGAACCCTCAAATCCCAAAGCTATCATTCTCTTCATCTTCTTCACTCTGGGATGAAAACTAGAAAAGAAAAAAAAAACAAAAATCAATCACTGGGTATTGATTATGACTAGGTTCTGTAATTACAAATTCCAAAAGAAAATAAGAGGGAGAATACAAGATATTTTCAATGTAAAGAGTAGAAAAAGATGAGAAATTGAGATGCTAGGCGAAGAAACGCATTACCTGGAGCAGCCGGCAGTTGGGGATAACTGCTCCTTAAACTTCGGAACTGAGTGGGAGGGTTTGTGTTTCTGTTTCTGTTTTTGTTTTTGTTTCTTTTATGTATTTTTGTTCCTCCTTGGAGCTAATAAGATTCTCCATGGACTTCATTCGGCCCGACAAAATTCGTGGGCTTTATCCATTTTTTATGTGCAAATTGGACTAACGTTTTAATTTTTGGGATAAATAGTACCTATAGGGAGATGGTTCCTGCTTTTTCTTTTCATATTTTGTTAAATGCATTTTTTTATTTAAAATGACTTATTTATTAAATTATGGTAATTTTCACTTCCTAGAAGAAAGTTGCTTTAGTTTAATTGTCGGGAAGAAAACATTTAGAAGCATTATCGCAAGTTAGGAAAATGAAAATAGAAAGGGGTATAATCGTGTTTGAAAAAAGGGATAATCGTGTCATTTTAAATTAAAGAAATAAAAAGAATGCATAGTATATAGCGAAGAGGGAGTGTGAATAGTAAATTTGAATATATGTTTAAACCCGCAGAATATCCGTATAACTCGAAAAACCAACTATACCAAAAATGACATAAATATAATTACTGGAACAAATTGAGTTCCAGTATATTTTTTATGTAATTTAATATTTAATATACACTTTATCTATATTTATTTTTTATGTTCTATTTGGATTTGGATTTAAACTTAATTTTGAGACGCTTGAATGTGTTTAATAATTATATTTTAATCAAGTGTATTTTTTTTATTTGCAAATCTACTGAGTACGAATTTTACGATGTGGTTGCAATTTACAAAAGATAGATGTATTTAAGATGTAAACAAATTCAAACATATGATTTTCGCTGCCTCTGGGTGTAAACCTTAAACATGAAATGAACAAAAATATAAATTACATGCATGTAGTAAACTAAATTAAATTACTTCAAAGTAATAAATTAATATAATATATTTTATGCATAACTTTTAAAATATTCAAATAAAATAGTTTTATATTTATATAAAATAAATTACGAATGGTTCTTACCTAAAGATGACAAACCTTACTTAATAATAAGTGATTTATGAAAATATGTTTCAAAAAGTTTTGTGGAGGGTTTCCTGGACATTTTAATCAATATGTGTAATAACCTATTATGATAGGTTAACGCAATTTTATTTTAAAATATGATTTTGCAAATAATTGTTTGTTTTTCTAATTAATTAATTATGTGAACATTTTTTCTCTTTTTTCCAATTTTTTTATTATACATTTAATTTATTCTCCTTTATAAATTGATTAGATTGGTATCAGAAATCATTAAAAACAAAATAAAATAATTTATTATTAATTGCTTAACATATTTAATTAATTACATAAAAATGAGATGACATTATAACAAGCTAAGAGTGACCAATGGAATAATAATGTAATATTTATAAGATAAGTCTATGATGTAATATATAGAATGGATTTTGATGAGAAGAAAACTAATAATATGAGACGTGTAATTTGAAAAATAGATTATAAAATTTGTTTTTTCTATTTCTATTTCTAAACATCTTTCTTATATAATTCATGTTACTAATCCTCTCGTAAATAATTATTATTGATTGACCATAATTTATGTTATATTTATATCTCAACTAGATCTAAGAACAAGACACCGTCATCACAATAGTTTTAAAATAGATTAATGTTAACAAACACGCAGTTAAATCGGAATTATAGCCATAGTAGGTTCTTGTAACCTTGAACCCATAATCTATATAGAAAAAACTTATAAATAGGAGAACAGATTTTGTAAACCTTTTAAAATGGTTCTTGTAACCTTGAACCCATAATCTATATAGAAAAAACTTATAAACTAAAATTTGAAATATTCTTTCTTCACATACATACTAAAGTCCGTAGAAAAAATCGTAAATGTAATAAAATAATAATAAATTTAATAAAATTATATAATAATATTAATATAAATAAAATATTAATATTATAAAATAATAATGAAAATAAAAATACTACTAATAATATTAATTTTAAAAACTAAAGATAGTAATAAAATTAATACATTTATCACATACTTTTATTGACTTTTACTTTATTTCTTACTGTTTATTTTTAATCACTTTATTTCTTATTATTTTTTCTTTAATCCATACTATACTGTAAACTTACTTTTATTTCAAATCTCCTCTTTTTCATTATCTCAATTTCAAAATAAGATGATCATATTGGATAAACATTGTACCGATGCACGTATCGGATACATGCATCATAGATTTTTTTGATCAAGTTCTTTACAATTATGACAAATAGGAATATCATGAGACTGAGTTTGTCTCAAAGAAATAGTATTTCTCAACGACAACACTCGTTATATGAATGATGTATAAAGGACAAACAAGAGAGAATCAACAATTATAGAGTTATGAAAAACAAAAAATAATATATATAATGTTATAAAATCAAGGGTGAAGATAATTTCTCACAAAGATTAATGGGTCGGTGTGATTATTAAATTGAAGCTTAACCTGGAATGGGTGCAAACCTATTCATGGTGGTTCAACTTTACACGGTCGACAATATAAAATGATTCTGATAAAGGAGTAAAATAGAACAAGTCATGTTTTTCATAAATTGGAATAGTACTAACATCTACCGTTGTGTGTGCGCATCGATAACACTCAATCATGTTACTTTCATGCTAGTCGTCAATCATTCTTCACTTCCAATCCCAACTGAGAAGCCATTTGAATATTCTTGCCATGCCTTGTTGGCTACTGAATGAATCAAAGTCATATCTAAAAAAGGATGTTTCTTCCTCCGTTTATTTAACCTTTATATGTCACATCTTTACCAGAGAAAACCCAACTTTCCAACTTTCTCAAAGCACTAGTGGACCTCACTTATCTGCCACAACTCTAAAAGCACTTTCATTTTTCCACCTTTTTTAATTTGCCAAAAATATAAATAGTCATGTACGGACGACACACTCAATAGAATGTAATCTTAGCCTAGCATGTCCATTGGGTCACCAATTACTCAAAACTTAGTTAAAGATAGCTATAGAAACTTCCACAAAAGTCCATTGGAAATCATTAATGAACCTCAGTTTAGTCAACAAACAACTCTTACTATTCTTCAGGGTTACCCAAAATAAGACAAACTGAGTAATCTACCCTAACCATGGAGTGATTTCCATAAATCATACAATAGCACGTCTTCAAAATTTTGACTCAGTTAAAGTTTTCAATGCGGAAGGAAATAGTCTACTCGTTCAGAGATTTAGAATGATGGATCATACAAAGCAAATGAAATGAACGTAATTCCACCACAGACTAAAATTTTCTGAAAAAACAACGATAAACATAAAACAGCTCTATCAGAGCAAGTGCATGAATAGAGAATAAGAAAAGGTAAAAAAATATGTATATAGCTGTGGTATTTTCAAATACTATTTAATAATATTCCCGTATCCATGAATAGAAGTTTTATCAGCAAGAACATTTTGTATGGACTGTAAAAACACTGAAATCATAACAAATTTGTACTTCAAGAAGAACAATGGAAGAAAATGAGCAGAAACCTTGGACACAACTCTCAATAGCAGCTGCTGATTGTAAGGAGAACTATGGAGCTATTTCAAGTCTAGGCTCAAAGCAAAAGCCAGTAAAAAGCTGCAGCGGGAATCGTTTGGTCACGGGGCATTTCTGAGACCATTTCCATTGTTTATGGTTGGTGTCAAATATCAGAAGCGCCGGAGCTCCATAACTCTGAATATATATCAGATCATCTGCACCACTGCTGGCAAAAACATCATCAAACTCTCCAAAGCCTTGGAAGAATTTGTGGGGCATTCGAGCAATTTCTTCCCACCTCTTATCATTTAGAAGCCAGATACCAATTCCTTTTATTATGTCAGGTCGATCTGGTTTGCCAATTCCTCCCACCATTACAAGTTTCTCCTTCAGATTCATCAGACGGCCACAAGTTAGAGAACAAGGTACTGGAATAAAGCTCCTTGTCAAGCTGCCTTGAGAAGAACGGTTAGAAATGTTATATGCAATTAGAGCATGACGATTTTCTGGTTGGCCACCCCCAGTTGAATAAACTAAGAAGTATAGCATCCCATTGCATATAACACTCTCATCACCACCTCTCCACCCCATCAAAACTTCGGTTAAAGTGGTCACCCAGGTTGTGTTTACTGAATTGTACACATGAATTGAGATATCCCACTGGAAAAAGTTCTCCGGAACTTGTTTAGATTTTACAATTGCAACAGAATAAATGTGAGATTCTCTATTCACTGAGATTGCTAATGCGCTGTAATCAGAAAATTTCAAACCAGGTGGCTCCTCCAGCTTCCTGTAGGTTTTGGTAATTGGGTTGCAGATGCATAATTCACTTCTGCTGTCATTGTCCATGAAGCACACCATGCCAATTGATGAAGCTATGAACCAATTTGATGTTTCAATGCATGGAAGTTCAATGCTATACCATTTACGAAAAACGGGATCAAAAGCATAACCAATTGGTTCATCAGAGCTTGTAAACATGAAGTACCATGGTTTCTGCGGTAGAACATGTGAAAGGTTCCATAAAAACCTCTCTGAATTAACAATTTCATGCCATCTCTTAGACACACAACCAGCTCTAAAAATGCTTGCAATGGGTAGATAGGCTAGGATTCGTTCCAACAAGTCATCTGGCAAAATGACATCCAAAGAAACAGCAGTGGCATCTTTGTCAACTTCCTCACCAAGTTCTATAAATGAATCACACACTCCTTTCTCCCTCTGTCTGTCATCATAGTGGCTTATCCAAGATGGTTCTCCAGCCATAGGAATTGGGAGGAAAAACCTAGTGAGTATAGTAAAGCACAAAAGGAGAAAGAGGTGATTACTAAAGGTTCCTAAAATCAAATAAAAAAGAGCATATGGTTTTTTCATCTAAGGATATACTAGATCATGAAATTAGCATCCCATTTTAAAATCAGACAAGGTCACTTATGGTTTATGTACAAAGTGAGGCTTTCAGATCATCCAACCAATAATACCACAGTAACATAACATACAAAAGCAAGGTAGTTAAAATCAGGATAAAATTTCCAAATTGATTTGTAGGAATTTACAAAATTCATAATCCATATTACATAAATGTCAGGCATCTTAGAATTAGTTATAACCCATAAAATAGTAAGAAAAAAAACTCAACAATTCCAAAAACAAGTAAACAACTCATTAAAGCATAAACTTAAACACCGAAAACAATTCTCTAATTCTAGAATCTAGATGTCTTATTTAAGTCATGCCACATCATAATCAAAAGGATCCACCATTTGATCCTCGTCTTCAACTCCTTCTGCACTTCAAAATTGTGAACAAGGTAACAGAATTAAAGGTTAGCATGAGGCTTGTTGCTAGGAATTTAACCAAAAAGAACTAGGAAGAGAGGGTTAGCATTTTTGGGATTCAAATTGAGATTTTAAAAGGAATTTAACTAAGATTGAATTTCTGACAGGGACGAAAATCATGAGTGGTGGAATTTTACAATACGAATCTGGATTTAAACTATAATGTAAAGAAGATCAAATACAAAATAGAAAATCAATAAAATTTTTCCTTCCCAGAACTAGTAATGAAAGGATCCTGGAAACACAACAAGGTAGGGCAGTAGATGATGGCAGCAGGAGGATTCATTTCCATTTAATAAATCAAGTACTGCCAAAGGAGAGGAGCAGTTGAAGGGGATGGCTATCAACTATCCTCCTTTTCTGTAATTTAGAAATTCACATGGTAAAGATGTGCATCAGTTACTAAACAGTAGAAAAACTTGGTATTTTTTTACATACAACGCAAGAACTTACAAATATTTGGTATATTACAACAGAAAATGCTGACAAAATACTAATCATGATATCAAATCCGATACTAGGAAAACTACTTTAAATTATTTAATATTTGAAACAAACATTGTGAATAAATTGAACAAAAATAGTTGTTAGTTGCAATCTACAGAAGCAAACATTGCCAGGTAAAGCAAAGTAAAGCAAAGCACTGGATGAAATGGGAGAAATCAGAAACATATAACAAGTTTCAGAAAATATAACTTCATATATGCTACTATGTTCAGCTCCCAGAAATAATAAATTACACTGTAAGCACACTCAAAACCTCCATGCTTCCAGGTTATCTCAGATTACTAAGGAATCATATGAACAACTCGCGTGATACAGAGGAGAAATTCTATCAAACAGAAAAATAACAATTTCAACCAATGCAATGAATCCTCAAAATCGAAATACCTCAGAAACTGAACAAGCATTTATCAGAAAGAGAAAACGACGGAAAGCCAACATTTTTACACCAACCCTTCCAAAGACAACCCGTTGATCGAAAAACAAAATCTTTTCTCCACAAAAACAACATTGAATGCCAAACAACTCTCCATACCCATCAAGCCCTAAGACAGGGTAGGCAAGACAAAAACTAATAAAGAATCAGGGTTGGGAGGGAAATCAAATGGTGAAAATACCCATAAAGGATAACCCAAGAACCCTCCTCGATCCTGACAAAACTGACAATAACCCCAGATGACATCAAATTATTGAAACACGGACAGATCAACAAAGACAGAGATGGCTCAAGAGAAGATAACAAAAATCATTTTTTTTTTAATTTTTCTTCAAATAAGAGCTAAAAAAGATAACATTTTGAGAATTAGTAGCTGAAACCCGTTACCTCGTTTGAAATAGGCGAACAGTGTGAGAGGTTGAATGAGGCACACCACACCACACTACAGAAAAAAATGGAGAAAAAGAAAGAAAAATCTGGGCGCAATTGAAGGGATTGAGTTAGAGATGTGGGTGAGTTTTCCTTCAAATGGGAGAACAGATAAAAGGGTTGCTCTAGATTTAGTTGATAAACAAGGCCAAGCAACACCCCACACATTGAACCCAAGACACCCAACACAGCACTCGAGAGAGAAAGAGAAAGAGAGTCTTTTGTTTATTTATATTCTATGTTTGCGTTCTTTTTGGTTTCTTTTTTGATACGACAAAAACGACAGGCAGGTAATGAAGTGAGGAAGAGGTTTCTTTCTATACTCTATGCACTATAGGAATAGGAATAGGAATACGAATACGAATGGTGCTTGCTTTTATGCCAGAGAGAGAGAAAGAGGCGCGTGATGGCGCGTGTCTCTTCTGTTTGGTGCTGCCATTACACAATGGTTGAAGAAGGGGTTTTGTAATTAATATCCCATTACTATTATTTATTTAGATTTATTTCAATATAAAACTATGCTAAAACGTTACTACACTCACGACAACCAAAGTACCATACTTGATTATATACATTTTTAAATATAATTAAAAATTCAAACATAATTTTGAATTTTTATGATTTTAATTACAAATCTATTGTATATTTTCATCTTACCAAAGTTTTGGTTTTAGAGTGAAGCCTTATTTATTTTTATTTTAATATTTTATAAAAAGAGTCTTTAGATTAACGTGTTTTTTTGTTTTAATGTTAGTATTTTGCACGTAACGATGAACTCGCGTAAACACAACTGTTCCGTTTTACCATCTTTAGGTTTCTAGTTTTTGACATTAATATCTCTTTTTTCATGCTCTCTCTTTAAATTTTTAACTTTATCAGAAAATCCGGTAATAATATATTAAACAAATCTGAATTTTCTTTAGTTGAACCATTGCAGACACTGGCCATTTATAAAATCCAGTTTGGAATTTTCCCCACCCTAAGATAAGGATGAAAATGGACTGAGAACCACGGACGAAGAAAAGATGAACTAGGAAATATATTTGGAATGAAGAAAACTCATAAAAAGGTAAATGAAATAAAAGTAATAAATGGATTTAATTTATTCTATATATATATATCATTATTTTTTAGATCAAAATAGCATTATATCTGACGAGTTAATCGATATGAGTTTGATTTATTTTTGTTTTCTGCCTCGGAACGTAGCTAACTTAGTAGCTTTAGTAAATTACTCCATGAATAAACTGTTGACCCCCCTAGTTTGATGTCAGAAATGGGATAAACCTAGAAATGAAAGGGTTGAACACTAGTTTTGTTGGTTTGTTTTTATTTTGTAAGTCATATTTAAGTTGCCATATGCAGTGACACTGGTATACCTTGCTCCATAGTACAATCTTCACTCTTTTCTCTCCAACTCAGGGATATGCTTTGCCAACTTCCACAGATTTCCTAAAATTCCAGCTATTGCCACTTCTCTTCACCCTTTTCTTTCTTCTTTATTCCCTTTCCATATTCCAACTTCTTTTTTCTTACCCTTTTTAGTTTTATGACCATAAAGAAGGGTGTGGGCTTGGATTATGAGTTTGTTAGCTCATGGCCACCTCATGCAACTCAATTAAACATTTATGGCCTTTTGGGCCTCTTCACCTAAATCCTATCTCATCTTTAACTTTCTTTCCAAAACATTGTTAATTTTCTACCTAGTTCCCATATGATTCAGTTCTTGGACTCCAAGGTCATAGATATTACCATCTTAACCCATATTATATTACACTCTAAAACTTAAATCATACTATAGTAATAAAAGGGCATTTAAGTAAATGTGTATTAATAAGTATTGGGTACACATAGGTAATGTAAGGCTCTTGTCCTCTTTATAAAATAAAACATAACACATTTGTTTAAATTAAATGCGTATATATTCGTTTTAAATCCGTGGATAACTATATTTATAGATACACTTTCTTTTGTTATCATTATTGTATATTTCATTGGAAACAATTTTACTTAAACAATATTACATAATGAAAGAAAAAGTTTCTCCAAATATTCAATGCAATTGTATACATATGACTTAAACCTAAGATTAGTGGTTGACTAGAAAGTTAGGATCAAACGATCTATCTATTGTTATTAGGTGAAATCTGACGACAGCTTTGAGAATAGAAAAGTAGCTTAAATTATTTACTTGAATAAACATGAGATTTACCTTATGTAAAAGAATATTGTTAATATTCCTATTTAAGATATATTTATAAACATTTGCTTGTAGCTAGTGAGTTTGACATGTGGAGATTCCTAGTGTGTGTGCGGATGTTTCTAAGGATTTTGTATATATTTTGATAAAGTGAACAAAAGCATCTAAATTACAACTACCCTAAAAACATGACTTTTATTTTTATTCAATACTGCGAACATGAGTTTAATCACCCAGTTGTTTGTGTTAGAACTAAAAAGAAGGAGAGAAAAAAAAAAGTCTTTTTAAAATATAAATAATACATTCTATCGATGCCATGTTGTAAGATAAAATTGTAAACCTCGTCTTATGTTACTCTTACGTTCAATTGTTTATCAATATCGCGATCTTAACAGAGTTTTCGTCACCACCAGAATTTATGTTTTAATAAAACAGTCCGTTTAAAAGTGCAAAGCTAATAGACATAGAGTTGCAAACCCTTCTATACAACCTTAATCACTATGTAATCCTTTCTTGTCTCATACATCGATTAATTAGTTATCCGAAACAACTGAAGGGTGTTCAAATGAATTGAACCAAAATAATTAGGGTAAAGTAAATTAAAAAAAAAGTATATATTTTACTCGAATTAAACTAAACTAAAAATAAGCTCAAATAAACTATTTTTTATTTTATTTTAAATATTTGAATCGAATTTTTAAAAAAATATAATTAATTTAATTATCTAAAATTATATATTTTCATTTAGAAGAGTAGACAAAAAAATATTTTCATTTTTTTAACTCAAATCCATACTTGAATTAATTTATTAATAATGTATAGTTATCAACTTTTATAGAAAAACTGTATATAACAAATTAATATAAATGTCGAAGTTTTAATATGAAGAAAGTACATAATGAAAGGTAATTTTTTCCCCGCAAACATATAGAAAATATGATATTACTTTTTTCTGATAATGCAATATAGTTATTAATTTATTCGGATATGTTTTTATTACTGAAGACATTTAAAAATTAATTTAAATTTAATTTTACTGGAAAAAATAACTGAAAACTCACTTAAAAGAATAAATTGATTCAAAATAATGGATGATTACCCAATTATAGTTTAAGTACTAATTTATTCTTTTATTAGTTCAATGTTGAAAGATTGAACTTTAAAATACTTTAATTTTTTTAAAAAATAATGAATTGTTTAACAGTTAAATTAAATTAAATTAATTATATTTTTAATACATTTTTTAACACATTGAATGTAGCAACTACAAGTATTATTATGGATTACTTTTCAATTAAAAAAAATCTCACATCTTAGATATCTTGTGATTTTTAATTATTAAATTATAATATACATTATCTTATTTGTTTACCTCAAATTTTATTCATAATTTATATTAATTATTATTTTTTAAATAAAAGTATTATATATATATATATATTAAAAGATTAAATTAATAATAAATAAAATAAACATCAATATTTTTGTTTAATAGGATGTTTAAGTGTTCTTACAAGAATTAGATTATAACCTTCCACAGTAGAGGATTAACCCATGTCTTGTATGCCAAAAGTTATCAGGTGTACTGTCACATGAATGCGAGCCATTATCATTTCCATTACAGGAAAAAAAGTTAAGTGATGTTGAAAACATGTTTTTTACATTAATGAATTAATATCCACGCATTGAAACTAACTATTATTATACAAACAAATTGTCTGAACAACAAAAAAGAACTCCAGTTATTGATTAATGACTAATGGGTATGAGTGTTCTATTAGGTTGAAGCTCACACTTCAGTTATTTTATTTGGAAATGTATGTAATGAAAGGAACTTCAGTTATTTTATTTGGAAATGTATGTAATGAAAGGAAGAAAAGGCATAGGAAGAATGAAATGGAGAGAGATAAATAGATAAGATGAGTGTGATATAAATAATAATAATAATAATAATAATAATAATAATAATAATAATAATAATAATAATAATAATAATAATAATAATAATAAGATATAATCAGGGTTTTTTTGGGTATGTGTAGAAAATTGTGAAGAATTGGTGAAAAAAGAGATGGTAAGTGGCAGCACCACTATGGCTGAAGGCTCTTTCCAGCAAAGCACCTGGCATACACTAAGTCAGGTCTCACTTCTAATACTTTATTCCAATATCTCATTCAACGATTCATTTCTCCTCTTATTTATTATACATTTCTGAATCAAAACCTACCAAATACATATTGGAAGAGAGAGCATGACCAAACATTGAAAACGATGTTGTCACTAAAATTCTTCCAATTACATATTCATGCACTTCATCATTTTGCTCCATAACATTTCAACCCACCACTTATTCTCCAATTAACCCACATAATATAATAAAAAAAGTAGTCACTTTAAGATAAATTTAAAATTTTCTTATAATATATTATTTTTCTTGTATTTATGATAGAAGTAGTATCACCTCATAAAGAAAAAAACTTAAAATATGAATACAATATAATATATATTTTTTATCTTTTTATTTTTTCTCTCGCTGAAAATTTTAATAATAGAGTTGAAAACTAATATAGTTATTAATTAATTAATTAATTATAAATATTTTCTTCTTTCACAATGTTATAGTTGTTTCAATACTGATCATCATTTATTTTTGAAAACTATAAACTGCAAAAACCCAGTCATATTAGTGTATATAGATAACATTATTTTTTTTGCTGAAAATGACGTAACTAAAACTACTCTTACAAATTTTCTTAATAACACTTTTAGAATTAAAAATATTGGAGATGTAACATTTTTCTTTGTCTAAGTTTACCGAAAAAGAAAACTATAATATGTTTATACCAAAAAAAGTATACTTTGGACTTGTTACAAAACATTTTTAGACTTGTTAGAAAACATTGAAATAATACATTCTGTTCTTATTGCAACTCCAATGAATCATATTATGAAAAGTGATATTTTTCTTCATCCGTCTCCTTATATAAAACTCATCAAAAGATATATGTTTAACTAACATGAGATTATATAAGTTATACATCCTCTTAGTCAATTTGTCTCTGTACCAACAAATGTTTATCAGCAAACAATTATGCCTATTTTGTATTGATTAAAACAAATTCTAAGAAAAAGACATTTTTTTCAACAAATAACGAGACTGAACACAAATATTACAATACTTTATTTTGGTAGAGTAGAGTATGCTGATAGAAAAAGATATATCATTTACCTTGATAATTCTCTTATATCTTGGTATTATAAAAATTAATCTATTGTTTGAAGAAGCTTGTCCAAAGCTTAATACAAAGTCTTGATTACAACAACTTATGAATTACAATAACGTACATATATAATATTGAAAAAAAAAAAAAACAAACTTAATAGTGGATTGTTGAATTTTTTTTTTTGTCTTCCATCATACAACTACTTACTCAATTTTTCTTAATTCTTCTCTTTTACTTTCTCTCTTGAAATTCATCTGCAGGTCAGTTTCAATTTCTCTTAATTATTCTCTTTTACTTTCTCTCTTAAAATTCATCTTCACGTCAATTTTAAATCCTCTTAATTTATTTCTGTTACTTTCTCTCTGATCAAATTCATCTTTCTACACACTAGTTTCATAATAAAAAATCATATTAAAAGTACATTAAAAACTATTGCTTAAAATCATAATAAAAAATCATATTAAAAATACATTAAAGACTATTGCTTAAAAAACACTATATTTCTATATTATATATCATATATAATGACTATAACATAATTTTCTTCTGGCTAGAACAGTTTTTGTTTTTAAGAAAAGTACAAATTGGTTCTCTATCACTATATAATCTTTATACAAGGAAATATTATTATTAGGACAACAAATAAAAAAATATTTGAAAAAATAAAAGATATGGATACAAATTTTGTATTTTAGCTGTACTGCGAGTATGAAATACATTTGTATCAGTTTATTTGTGCAAGTGGAAAATTATTTTAAAAAATAAATAGATGAGATTGTTTACTCTTCGTAAAGAAGTTAAGAAAAAAGTAAGAAAAGAAAGAAAAAACATGTAGGAATATAGATTTCCGGTAAACATAGAATATAATAATTATTTTACACATACAATAAAAATATATGTTAAAGTATTATATGCACTTATAATCAGTATTCATAAGTAAGAAGACAGTTTACTCAAGATATTCCGCAAGTTATAAGAGAGAACAAATGACTTCCGAATATACTTCCCTCCTGCATTTTAACTTTTCACTAAAGTCCAAAATCCAAACAACAAATCTTACTCTAAACTATTTGACCTTTTACTAACAGCACCACTCCTAAGCTTAGGTTATACATGCAAATAAATTTACACATATAATAATTCACTCATACAAATAATATACGTAAAAACTTAAATCTTTACACATCAAGAGTCATTAAAAATAATAGACACACCATACTTTTTTTCTGAATTCAAAATTCATTTTTATTGCATTAAAAGGTATTTTAAACATACCAATTCATTTTTTAGAATAATAAAGACAAAATTCACATTGCAACCATACCACTATTCTATCATTATATTTGATTGAGGGTTATTCATAATAACAAATACATTTTTTTGGTTATCAAATACTGAATTCATCTCGTAGTTAATTTAAGAAACATTTAAAGCACAACAATCGATTTAAGGTTATTAAACCTAAAAAATGTTTATTTCAAAGATAAATGTAAATTTCAACTTACAGTCGCATTACGAGAAAACTTTTGCAATCAATTTGGTTGGGTTCACTGAAAATAATAAATTTTAACTTTTTTTTATAATGAATATCAACTATTAAAAAAATAAACCATAAATATTGCATGGATACCAATAATAAAGTATTAACATGTTACGCAGAATGCAGTCGTTATAAAACGCTAACAATCATCTAATTATAAAACATAAGTTATAATAAGTTTTTTGAGTTTAACATTAACTATTTTAAAAGTCAAAAAAATATTTCAAAATAGTCAATAGTATACACTAATATAATACATATTCATTAATATATGTAAGTTATCAAATTTTTTTATCAGTTGAATGCTTCACCTTTTATTTCGTTTCTTCCAAAAGCAGTCACAGTTTATTTTAATGAAATTAATTAGATACCATCCCACATAATTAGAATTCTAACCATTCATTTGTATCAAAATGTATATTTTTATTTAAAATATGAAAATGGTTTTCTTTAACAGACAGTGGTTAAAGACATTGGCAGCCTTTAATTTTGTGTTCTTGTTCAAACATTGGTTCCTGCACTGTATAAGTTTTTAAAATCAGGGTGCTGTAAGTTGCAGTCTATGAAAGAGAATTCTCGTGTATGAAACCATGTTCGTAGCAGCTACTGCAACTGTAATAGTAACTTTTTCTCGTAATACAGTGATGTGATGTTACTTTGATATAAGTTCCCAAAATCCATTTTTCCTTTTCTCCTGAAACAACTTTCTAACGTCCAAATGCATTTTTAAACGTGAAGGTCAACTTCAGTCGCTTTCGTGGCTGCTTCTCCCGGTTGTCATTTCACTTCCTCACAAAACAAATCACGCTTCCCAATACACCATCCATGCAGATTAATTTATTATAAAAATCAGATAATCTTCCCAATACCACAGATGATTTCAACATGAAAATGTAAATAGCATTAGTATTTTAAAAAGTTTGTACAGTGCAAGTCTTAATTTTAGAGAAGGCAAAAAATGCTTTAAATTTGAACCAAAATTATGGACCTTGTGCAAGGCCCAAACCCAGTCCTCGTTTCTTGGTTACGATGATATCACGAGCCACAGAATTGCAAATTGTGCTGAACAGGTAGGATGAGAAATTGATATCCAATTTCAAATCACCAAATGAATTTCACCGTTCCAATAGTGATTTTTAACTTTTTACATAAAAAAATTGAAATTATCAAAGGAATAAAGAATATCCTTCATCCTTGGAAGTTTTACGTAATTTTGAAATTTCAAATTCACAAAGAGAATAGGGAACTACACACGAGGGAAGGAAGAAAAGGGAAAACAAGAGAAAGAAAAGAAAACAGAGAGAGGTCTCGGTTGGTTTACCTTTCTGGAGTAATGGTTGGACTGAATGTTTGGTGAACACTCCCTTGCCTTACCAAACAGCACAAGAAACCGGACGCTGACATTGTCAACGCTTTATTCCCCGCCATTTCCCTCACTCCGTTCCAATCCCTCAACGTCACTGTTCTCGGAGACGAAGAAGACGACGCCGTCGAAGACTCCCCTTCCCCCTCCTCCGTCCAAGAATTCTCGCAAGATTCGCTCGACAACGCTTCTTCTTCCTTCGATTTCTCTTCCGCCATCTTTCTCCGCCGCTGCTGTATATTCTCTCCCATCAGGTCGCGGTATCCTATTGCCGAGATTTTATCCAGCGCGGGGAAGCCGGAACCGTCCATCACCATTGCGCCAATGTTCATCACGCCATGGAACCTCCCCGACGGCCGCCGGATCTGGAAGGCGCTGAAGCACGGCGTCGACTTGTCAGCGTCGCGGGAGAGGATGTTGCTGATGAGGAATCGCAGCGTCCCGACGAGGTGGTCGCGGAAGGTGCCGACGGCGTAGATGGCGATGCAGATGCTGGAGGTGTCGCCGGAGAGAAACTCCGGCGACACGCGGAAGAGGAACTTGTCGTTCCAGGTTGGGTTGTGGCCGCCGAGCTTGTCAACGCGAGTTCTGAGCTTCGTGTCGGGGTGGATCCACGTGACGGCGTAGGTTTGGAGCCTTCGCCGAGGAGACGAAGGCGGCTTCAAGCCCTGCGCGGAGATCAAGTTGATCTCCAATACTTGATGCGTCTTCGCCGGCGATGGCATTCCTCTCTCTTTCTAGAACCTTCCTTACCACATCTTTATTCTTTCTGCGGCGAGATGAACGGTTGTGATGGGCCGGCGGGAGAAAGAGACTAATGAGTCTTTGTGAGAGGGAAAGGTAAAGCCGTTGGTTATAATTGGGCTTTTTTTTTTTTTGTTATTCGTTAGGGTAAAAAAAGTTAAATATTGGCTGTAAATAACTGGAGTGGCGTTAGTGAAAGCGGCATTGTTGCTTGCCAGTTAATAACTAAACTGTAACTTGAAGAAAGCCTACCCATAATACAGCTATTATTATGGAATTTTCTATTTTTATTTGCTATTTTAAAAGTAAATTTAATATAATATGAACAGCGTAAAATATTATTATTTTCTCTTTTGCACTTTAGGTACATTTTCTACTAAAATATGCTTATAAAAAATAAAATAAACAAATAACTTTAGTGTATAAGTTAAAAATCATTTGTCAGGAATTAACTAACAACCGCATAATTTTTTCCATTATTACATTGTTATAAAATTTGTAATTAAATCCTATTTGTTCAAAAATCATAATGTTTAGGGTCTAAACCCTAAATATTACAATATAATGTTTTTGACGCATAAACATAACGACTTATTATAATATTAGATAATATAATATACTTTTAAATATGATGTTCGTATTATATTGCTTAACAGGATAATAGCACCTGAGAAAAATTAAAATAAAATTCTGAAGATTGTAATTTGTTAGTTTTCTGAAAATTTTAAACTGGAAAAGGGTACTGTTCAAAGCTTATACACTGGAAAGAAAATAAAATAAAAAGTACACTATTTTATACAAGATAAAGTATCACGCATGAAAATAAAAAATACATGTTATTTTTTAAAATAATCATACATCTGGTCTTTATGTACAATCTTTACATATTTCCTTCATACACTTAAAAACTGTTCTTTAAACACATGGTTTTTTTTTTTTTTTTTTTTTTTTTTTTTTTTTTTTTTTTTTTTTTTTTTTTTTTTAATGTTCTATTGTACTCATTGTATACTAGAAACTAAAATACGTATAGTTAAATAACGAAGATTGTGTAAGTATATGAACTTAATAATACTTTATTAGTTAATAGAAACACAAAAATAAGTAAAAAATTGTTTATTTCACTTCATTCATCCTTTAAACAATAAATAAAAGTTAAATCCCTTGACAACGTATCTTAACAGTGAAATGTTAAATTGATTTCATAAGGTTCCATTACGTTATTTTTTCATTGTAATTTATTATATTTCATCTTATTTCTTCCAATAAATCCAAAATAGTTAAAAAGAGTTATAAATGAAGACAATATGCAGAGTGAAGAGGTTCACCACGTTTGATCCATGATGATAACGCATTAACATTTTATTTTCAAAGTAAAAAATCTTTTGCTAAAAGTAAAAGATCTGATCATATTTAATCCGTATTTTTTTATTTGTCCTACTGAATATTATGATATGCTACAATTTTGAAACTACGTAACTTTAAGACAGCCCTAATAATATAAATCATACCAATTTAATTATACAAATAAGATAATTTTAAAACTTAAAATACACATAAAAATCAACACCACCTGTATGATAGAGCGGAAAACTGTAATAATTAAATTAAATTAAATTATAACAAATCAAACCTATTAGAGTGGACAAGCATTGAGTTTTGTTTTTCTCTTTTCATGTGACATGATACATTTGTTTTCGAATCTTGTAAGTTATTCTTCTTTCTACATTCTTGCCTTCTAAACCAGACAAGCCTACTTATAATAATTTTTATTGCAAGGTGAGTCACGGATTACATTGGATCACATTTCTTTTTATCGCAATGCACCTTGTGCTTAAGGAAAGATGAATGATGAATGACTACAATCCGGATTAAATATTTTTTTTTCCTCTAAGTTTTTGTTTTTTCTACTTTTCTTTATCCAATTTGAGTGTGTATAATTTCCATGTACGACTTTTTTCTTATTTGTGGGAAATTTGTTGATTCATTTGTAAAAACTCTTCTTAAACTATTTAGATGATAAAATTGATACTTTTAAGATTAAAAGGATCTAAAACGAACAAAATATTTTAGAGCGTCAAAACTATATCTTAAAATTTTAGAAGGATCACAACTATATTTATCTGGTAACAAAAAGAAGAGTGCACAGTATTATTTGTTTTTAACATTTGATATAAAACTAAGAATTGTTGTTATCTGAAGAAATGCTATTAAAATGAACAGATTCTGTGTAAAAGGAGATTTAGACAAATGAACATTACTTTAACATGTTTCGCCCTCAATGTTTGTCTTCAGTCAAGTCGTGGCACTTGCCGACACATTGTTTGGGATAACGACGCTTCCCCAACTCACTGTTCATTCTCCTTTATATACATAGATAGTGTTAAAACAACTACTAATTTGAAAAAAAAAACATATAAATCCAAATAAAAGACATAAATTAAGTCCAACACATTAAATTTGTTATGGATTTGTATGCAACCATTGCACAACTGCATGGTACATGATATATGCTAAAACATTTATGGAGGCTCTATAAATTGGTCCCTAACTTGGTCTTTGTACATTAAGCTAAGATTGCAATGGGCAACAAAACACCAAAAGTTCCAATTCTCTTTCTCTTGAATTTTCTTGCATTGGTTTGCAGAACCAATGCAGGAGGAGACACTGTGGTTTACTGGGGCCAGAACGAGAAAGAGGGCTCATTAACCGAAACATGCAACTCTGGACTGTACAATATTGTGAACATAGCGTTTCTGGCAAGATTTGGCAGTGGGCGTGAACCCCAAATGGACCTTTCAGGTCACTGCGAACCTGCATCAAACGGTTGCAAATTTTTGAGCAAAGACATAGAGAATTGCCAGAAGAGAGGCATAAAGGTGATCCTTTCAATCGGAGGTGGCGAACCAGGGTACTCCTTGTCCTCCGCTGGAGATGCCACAAACGTGGCAGATTTCATATGGAACAACTTCTTGGGAGGGAAATCTAGGACAAGACCATTGGGTGATGCGGTGCTAGATGGTGTAGATTTCGACATTGAAGTTGGTGGTGGTGAAGCCTTCTACGCTGTGCTTGCAAGGAGACTCTTTCAGCACAGCAGAGGGGGCAGAAAAGTGTACCTAACAGCAGCACCACAGTGCCCTTTTCCTGATGCGCACCAGAATGGAGCACTGTCAACAGGGCTATTTGACTTTGTTTGGGTTCAGTTTTACAACAATGATCCGTGTCAGTTTGACTCTGGCAACCCCAGCAAGTTCCAGAATTCGTGGAAACAGTGGGTGTCTTCCATTAAGGCTAGGAAAATTTATCTGGGACTTCCTGCATCTCCATCAGCAGCTGGTAGTGGCTTTGTGCCAACACGAACTGTGATAAGGGAAGTGCTGCCTTTTGTCAAAAGATCGCACAAGTATGGCGGAGTAATGCTGTGGGATAGGGCCTCTGATAAGGAAACCGGATTTTCCAGAGCCATCAAGCGCAGTGTTTGAGCTTTGAACAAAACCAAGTTTGAAGTTTAGCTCTTTTTCACTTGTGTTGAATTCTGTTTCCTTGTAAAAGTGAATAAAAAAAGATCCTAATAAAGGGGCAAGTATGTATGTAATATATAGATTAAGGAGGTGTTGAAGAGGCTTGAAATAGCTGGGAGAGCTGTTCCTGGTTGTTGATTGAATTTGAAACCCATATGTAATGTTGTCTAGTCTGTAAAATTATGCAGTGCATGATTCAATTTCTGTGTAGAAAAATTCCATTTGACATGACAGGAATCACCTTTCTTCTTCTTCATTTCATGTTACACACACTTACTTCCAACACTCCTTTGATTTTATAAACAAGCTACAATAAATATAAATTTACATTCATCTTCTTTTATCACATTCTTTTTCTCTTCATCTTTTTGGCCTTTCACTCGTACACTCTGTTTGGAGCGTATATTGTATCAGTTTTATATTGTATTTTTTCTATTGGAGGAAGCTTACAAACCTTTTTATTTCATTCACTCCTAAACTTTCTATTTGTAGGATATAATATATCGCTACTTCATATTTTACATCCTTTATAATGTAAACCACTAAGTTTTAATTATATTTTGATCAACTGCTTTTATTATTACTATACGTATACACTCATATGTGATCTAACCAATAACCTGATATTTTGCTCAAGTTGAGGACAGAATAAAATTCAGTAATACGAAAAAAATTAATGACTGAGTTAAGATGCGTTAATTTATGATTAACATTAAACAATATAATAAATTATATGTAAACAATCTTAAATTGCAGAAGTACGTGTATACATTCAAATGTGACATTTTATAAAACCTTAACATCAACAGCGTTTGTAGTCCAACGGTTAGGATAATTGCCTTCCAAGCAATAGACCCGGGTTCGACTCCCGGCAAACGCAACTATGTTTTATTCCTTTTTAAGGAGGCTCTTTTGATAATGAGTAATAACAAAGCGCAAACGTAAAAAACGGCTACTGCAGTACATGTCATTATTCAGAGACTATAACTGGAAAACATAAACTAAGGTAATTCTGTTTATTAGTAGACTGACGGTGAAAGAAGAGAATTAAGCATTTGGGTATATGAAAGTTGTTTTCTTAACTCCTCTTTTATCTAAAACAGAAAAAAAGGGATATCTATCCATATCATGCAGCTGCATAGTTTGGCATGAGAGGTATCATAACACAGAACCGGCTTTCAACTTAGCTGCCATTTGCTTGATAAAGAAAGTAGATAGCACACTTTTACTGCGACTGTGAACTTGGGCAGCCTCACGTCCATTTCGATCGTCAAAGGACCCAAATTTTGTCAATGGTTTGGAACACTTCAGTGCATCCTGCTGACACAGAATCATCAGAAACTTTACCATAGGTATGCCACAAAAGCACTAAGAAAAAATCGTCTAATGCTTCGTGGAAGTCAAATAGAAACAAATATTTTCCCCAGTGGATGTGAAAACAGCCCCACAAATTCAATCAACTGGATCTACAGTAGAAGTTTCCTTTTTCCGCTGGAATAGATTATGCATGCTATATCGAAACCAATTTAATGTTTGAATGAATCTATCAAAGAGTAATTTTTGGCTCGTATCTAATCACACTTTAAAATATATTATGTTGTACAAGGACCACATTTCATCAGCAGTAACTAAATAAGATCAAATAGATAAGGCAAATATAGGATCAAATGTCCAATGGGCAGATCAAAAGCATTTGTTGTTAAGTCAAAGTATCTCAATATGTTGAATTACTATTGATATAGCCTGGTTGTGAATTTGTGATATCAAAAGATTTAGTGGATCAAGGATCAATATTGTCCTGAAATTTTAAAATTCAATAGACCGCTGATGATGACTCCTGATAATGAATCTCAGCATGATGGACAAAATGGAACATGAATGCTCATCTTTAAACAGTATTATTCTGTAAAAAAGTATTGAGTGATTAAATTATTGGTGTAACGAACTCCAAATTGAATCTGCTACCGAAATTAGAAGGAACTTCTATCCGAAAATCCAAACTACGCTCCCCTGACAGATTATGTCAAAGATCTTGCCAAGAAATGTTAAACAGAAATAAACAGTTTTCCTAACACATGAAATCAAATAACAACAAATAGGTCAATTATAATCACATTTGACTATTCTATCAAACATACTATCATGCATTTGAACTTCTTGATGAAAGCGAAGTTACCTCGCCTGTGACACCACATGTTTGGGTGGCAGCTCTGGAAGTAAGAGTTCCATTTGTTAAGTGGAGTTGTGCTGCTGAGGGTTTCATCCATGTACGCTCTTCACTATCTACAGGCATGAAACTGGGAACTGTGAGGAGCTAGTGTGTTTAAACAGGGAAAACATAACCATTGCTTGCTCAGTGTAACTGAATTATGTAATACAAGGGATACAACTATTCAGCATACCTAAAAGGTGGAAGACTCCAGAGGTCTTGGCAGAAAATTTGGAGTCCTTGGGGCTGCAAAAATGGATGTGTTACAATAGTAAGAAAACACTGTGTCTTGGGCCACAATAATGCCAAAATTGTATGCTTACTTTTTTGAAGTGCGGGAAGTCGGTTTTTTTAAGCTAGACTTTGTTTCTGATGCTAAATGCCATGAAAGAGTTTTTGAAATAGGGGTACCTAGGTACAATCATAATACATATTCAGTTGAAGGAGAAAAGGAGGGAGGTGGAGAACATATATCAAAACCAAAAACTCTAGAAGGAACATTTTTTTCCTAATAACAGACCTGAAGAAGGAACACGAGTTCTGGTTCGAAATAGATTCTGTCTTGCATTAACCTGTCTGTGAGAGCTGAAATGTACCTTTTTATTCACAGAATCTAGCTTGCGTTGTTAAGAAGAAAACAAGAGTCATAAGTAAACCTAAATCTGTAGAGTGAATAGTTAATTCTAGAGAAAATAAAACAGTAAGGCCTACTTGGCAAAATGTAGTGCTTATGATGTCTGGGAACGAAAGCTAACAACTGCTGTTGCCGAAGGCCTTCTTTATCAGTGTAGACATGACATGTAAGAAGTTTCTGCGTGTATGCAAATATCTCACTTGACTCCAATTGGAATTATTTACATCAACATGACATCTAAAAAATATTTGTAATTACCTGATTCAACGTAGAGACCTTCAATTCCATGGCTGAGACTTCACAGGTTTGCTGCTCAAGAAGGTCGTTTAACTTGTAAGCAACAGTTCCCAGATGATCAACAGCATTAATAAGGGCTCTTACAGCATAATCTTTCAGGTTGTCAAGTACCCTGTTGCAGAAATAAAATAAAACGGAGTTTGTCTGGGTAAATCCATGCAGATCAAATACAAAAGAATAATCAGCTGGCAGGCACAAACAAATAACTAGGGACCAAAAATTCTCGGTTACAAGTAGTCATATCCTTTTTGAGGATGACCATATGCCATTTTCCTCCAATTTCACTATCCAGACAACCATACATTTTAAGAACCATAACAAGTTCTTCTGCTTATATACAATAAAGCAAATACTATAATCAGATCAATAGAAATTACTTAAACAATAACAAATTTTAAGCAAGATTCATCAGGCACTTATAGACCATTTAAAATTTATCAGAAATAATCGTATTAATTTTTTAAGTAGTCTCAATTTAAAGATTCGTTTTCTTGTTTACAACATTTTATTATATTTATCTACAATTCCACATAAAGCAAAACTCACATCTAGCATTTATTGAAAAATTTAACGCACTAATATAAGTAGAAAATTTTAACCATAGCATTGACAGCCTTGCAAGTACTAATTAGGACTCAGCAAAGCACTTCAGCGAAATCACCAATTGTAAAAATGAGGTATGTTTGCATTCTAGATCAACAAACTAAAATACCCGTTAACAAAAAGTACCCTTACACTTGTTTTTTATCACTATGGAGATAAGACTTCTCGCAGTACTCTGCAGCAGAATAGAGTTGAGGCCTCAGATTCTTAAGTTCCTGAAAAGACAGTATCAGGAGGATCAGCACCCAGCAATTATAATGAGGATTAATTGTTTTTGAACAGATTAGAGGTCCCAAATGTAATGTGATAATGAGGTTTGTGGTTATGAATTTGAACAGAAGAGAAAGAATTGTAACAGAGACGGTAATGTAGTTTAGTGAGAGGGAATAGTGATAGATCTGATGACCTGTAAGGCGAAGATGAAGCTCTTGCTGTGCTCCATGGAAACCACGTCCAATGTCATGGCGCAACGTTCCATCAAAAAACTACCACACTAATGTTAGTTAAGTGTTTGTTTGGTTCGGTGAGAAAAACAACAAAGGGGGATCAAATTCAAGAACTGAAGAGCGAGTGAGTGACAAGGAAGAAGACAAGACAGTCAAATTCCAAAGACAAAATATCACTCATTTCATTACATCTGAAAATCACCCAACACAATTAATTAATTAAGAATCATTATGTTCTTTAGTGTAAGGGAAACGACAAATTTCCAAAGACATTCATGCCCTTCCCTGTAATATTCCATTTTTATATCCACACTCCTCCTCATACTGTTCCTAAGTTATAAAAAAACACCCTTTTGTCCCACCTTATAATTCATTATAAAAGACACTTATTATTTTAGTAATGTAATTGCTAATGTATAAAAAATTTATTATTTTAGTAAAAAAAATCATCTCAAATTTAATTTTTGATTGACCATCGAAATTTCTTTCTTTTCTAAAAACAAATTTAACTCTTTGAATTATTTTTTGAACAAGTACAAACATGCAGAAAATGAAAAAAAAAAAAAAAAAAAAAAAAGAAAAAAAAAAAAAAAAAAAAAAAAAAAAGAGAAGAAGGGAATATGCTCTTAACTAAAGCTAAGGCACCAACACAAAGATTCCAATCTTTCCTAAAGGATTATTCTGTCGTCCAAGTTTCTATCTCCATCTTCTCTTTCTTGGGTTAATTTTCTGTCACACACTCCATAAGGTGACATTTTCGGAGCTTTTTATTTGAGGAAAATAGAAGAAGGCAAGCGCCTGAAAAGTAGAAAGAAAATCCAAATTCAACCAATCACACACTTTTCCCACTTACTAACTACATACATCTAATCTTGTTTTCTTTCCACTCCCTTTTTCTTTTCTTCTCATGCAGGAACGACATTTTCTTCTTTCATTTTCATCGCCAAAATCCCTCCCATCACCATGTCCCTTCTCATCCATTGCTCGGAACTGTTCTTTGTCCCCAAAATTGTGCACAACCTTAACCCTAGACCCAGTAAGCTCTACAACTTTAAACCGCTCACAAAGAGCAATACAATTGGGTTAAAAGGGAGTTGCAAAATTAAGGATTATGGGGTTTTGGGTTTGGATCAGAATTTTACTTCGTACGGTCATTTTTCTGCTCCAGTGAAGCGAGGGAGCAAAGAGGAAGAAGAAGAAGAAAAGCAAGAATATTACGTGAATTTGGGGTATGCTCTTCGGTTTCTGAGGGAGGACTTCCCTGCCCTCTTCCACAGAGAACTGTCCTTCGACATCTATAGGTTCCAGTTTCCCTCTCTTTTTTCTTTTCTCAATTGTATTTTGTTTCAAATTGTACTTGTGATTTTTCATTGTCTTATGTACAATTGTAACACTCCATGACCAAAACTGGAACCAAACATTTGTTTTATTTGCATGGTGTTTATTTCGCATAGTAGTTGTTGTCGTTTTACCTGCTTTCTTTGTTTATTGGAATTTGGAAGTTTTCTGACCTATGCAAATTCAATTTTGCGGTGTCTACGAACATATCTGTTTCTTTCAGGGATGATATTGTATTCAAAGATCCTTTGAACACGTTCGTTGGCATTGAGAGTTACAAATCAATCTTCTGGGCTCTACGATTTCATGGCAGGATGTTTTTCAAGGCTCTATGGATTGACTTAGCCAGCGTGAGGCAGCCTGCCGAGAATGTGATTATGGTTCGGTGGACTGTTCATGGAATTTCACGAGGTCCATGGGAGAGCCGTGGCAGGTTTGAGGGAACCTCTGAGTATAAACTTGACAAGAACGGCAAGATTTTCCAACACCGTGTTGACAATATTGCTCACAACACACATCCCAAATTTAAAGTGCTGCGTGTGGAAGAATTGCTTCAGTCAATTTGCTGCCCCTCTACTCCAACACCAACTTATTTTGAAATATCCTCGTCTACAAAGAGAACTTGATGCCTTGTTGCTCAAGTTCTTCCAAACAGTTTTGCTGTAAATAGTGAATGGCAGGGTAAATGCACATTGAGCTACTTGCTTCACATATAAAGCTGTCTAAACTTTGAATTTTTCCCAATTGGTTGAGCTTGAAGCTCTTGTATACTGTATATAAGTATATAAAATAATAATACGATTGCAGGTTCATACATATAAATACTTCATATGTCTTTCTTCTGATTTCATAATTAAACTAAGAATCTAATCAGAATATTAAAGATTTTAAAGATTTTAGTCTCGATATACTAAAGATAATCAGTGATATGTTGATATTATTAGAACGTAAAGATTGAAGAGAAGAGTAGATTTAGATAAATAAGAAAAAGGGATATTGGTAAGTGAAACAGGTGAGGTGAAATCCCAGTTTAGGGGCTGAAGACAAAGTTGGTAGGTAGCACCACAAGGGGACTCCTAACAACGTGCCTTCCTTTTTCTTCAACCCATTCCAGTGAACCAAAAGCTACAACGTTTTCCTTCTTCATTTCAGATTTCAACTTCAAACTGAAGTTATGTTTCTCATATTTTGCCTTGAAGACCAACCTGTTGGGAGAAACTGATATTTGTGTGTCATTAGACGAGCTCACACGTGCCGTGTAAGCAGCTGGACCATCTCCAACGTAAGTCACGGTTCTCCGGAATTTTCTCTCCACTGTCGCACTCTTGTTCACAGAGAAAGCCACAAAAGAGGGATAATTGAGGTCGTAAGATGGGCTTGAGCAATTATAGGCCTTTGATCTAGTAATGGCCAAGATTTGGGCCTGGGTGAAATTCATGGCACAGAGGAGGTTAACATAGTCTTGAGGAGTGGCGTCATAAATCAAACCTGGGTCAAGGGCACGGTTGGGGTCAATCAGGCCCGCACCCATGGCCAGAGGAGAAGCCCGTTGAGATGGTTCTCCATTATCTTGGATGGGCTTTCCAGTGTTATCAAGTGGGCTGGCCGTAGTTGTCAACGCGGACCTAACAGCCGAAGCACTCCACTCAGGATGTGCATTCCTCAACAGAGCCACCACCCCGGAAGCATGAGGACAAGCCATCGACGTCCCCGACACCAATTTGTATTCACTATTTAACACCACGTTTGGGCCAATTTGGGCCGAAGGCAAATCCGGAACCCAAGCCGCCAATATCGACGACCCGGGAGCCATAATGTCGGGCTTCAATACCCACGGACACTCCCAAGACGGGCCTCTGGAACTGTAACTGGCCACCGTGGGAGCCGGTTTGGTTCCAAAGTAGGTTTCTTGAAACTTTATGGTGGCGGAAGCGTGTGAGGTGGCGCGTGCGTATTCGATCACATTTTTGCCATGGTGCGGGGTAATAACAAGGCCCGGAAACGGCATTTTTTCCAATTCAAACAGAGTGGGATCACCGGATATAAACACAGCTCCATACACTTGAGACGATGACACGTGGTAAATCTGCTGCTTAACATCCATAACCGAATCGCATATGATGATGCTGCGGCGTGGCACTTGTGAGAACAGTGCAGAAGAGTCACACGCGGAAGCGTTGTTATGGTAAACGAGAGGAAGGTTCCTCACCGTGGCACTTCCCGGAAACAGAGTCCACCCCGAAAACCTCTTTCCGTTTCCCAGAATTAACGTGCCGCCAAAAGAACGGTCTGTGTTGCTCGCTCCAACCGTTAAAACCCACGGAATCCCGTTATGTACGGTCCCCAGTGACGGACCGGCGTTTCCCGCAGAAGCAGAAACCACAACGCCTTTCTCCAAAGCAGAGAAAGCGGCGATTGCGACAGGATCCTCGTACAGGGGCACCATGTCCAAACCCATTGAGATGGAAATGACGTCCACTCCATCAGCGATTGCCTGGTCCAAACCTGCTAGTATGTCCGAGGCAAACGTGTGTCGGCCCCACGCAACCTTGTACATCGCAATTTTTGCACGTGGCGCAATTCCTCTTGCCGTGCCCTTGGCGTAACCGAAAAACGACGCGCCCCTCACGTAGTTTCCCGCTACCGTGGACGCGGTGTGGGTCCCGTGTCCCACGCTATCTCTAACGGAGTCAACGCCAGCTTTGCCGACGTCATCACTGTAGTTCGCTGCGAGAAAGCCTTTGTTGAAGTACCTTGCGCCTATGAGTTTGGAGTTACAGAAGGATGGGTCAAAGCGTTGACCACCCTCGCACTTTCCCTTCCATTTTGGAGGAGTTTGAGTTAGCATGCCATCGTCTTTGAAGCTGTCACTCTCTGGCCAGATTCCGGAATCCACGACGCCAACTACGACGTTTTGGCCGTAGTTGGAAGCTGGCCAGAGGCCGTGAGAGGTGTTTAGAGAGAGGAAGGAGTAGGAAGCGGTGGTGTCAAGAGTGGTTGCTCTGTCTTGGTATGCTGAGATGAAACCTGGGGTTTGTTTGAGAGTGTCTAACTCCTGTGGCGATAAAGCAGTACTGAAACCGTGAAGTGCATTTTGGTAAGAATACAAAACGGTAGGGTTACCGTGTTCAGTGGCGGAGTCGAGAGAAGCAAGGGTGGAGGAGTACCAATGGGGTTGGGAGGTGAAAACTTTGGGCATGTAAGAGTTGTCCATGTGAACTATATATGTAACTGTCTCTGAATTACATTGGCATAGCAAACACAAACACACCATTGAAAGAGCAACAAGAATCTCTGATAATGCATTCACGCCCTTCATTGTCTTCCACATGCACCGGAATGAAGTCACCCAAACATAGTTGTTTCAGTGCGCAACTAGATGGTAAATATAGAAAAGCAGACAAAGTACGAGATTTGCAATTAATTAGAAATAATTTGCCATAAAAAAAATACATAACAGGGTATATAATAAATATTTTTTTATATTAGCAGATTAATTGTTACATTAAATATATATTGTCTTTTTCATATGATTAATTCTTATCATTAATTTAGTAATATTTATATTTATATTATAATAAAATAAATATAATTAATTATATAATTAACATAAAAAATATTAATAATAAATTTATAAAGCAATAATAAAAATAAGATAATTATTAAAATAAAATAGTAACGTTAAAAATAAAAATAACAATAAAATCATATAATAATTGTAATAAAAAATAACAGTAAAATTAAAAATTATAATAATAATCATGTTATTATTATAAAATTCTAAAATAATAATCATAATATAACAATATTAATTTAAGTTTTATTTTATTTTATGATTTTTTTATAAACTTTTAAATGTATTGACAGCATTAAATAATTTATAGTTTTTTTTTTTAATTGAGTTCACAAATCTTACGAAATTTTATTTATTTTACGTCTTAATTTAAGTAGAATATTAAATAATTTAACATTTTGAATAATTTAAAAAATTATTTATTTAAAATTTTTATTTGAATATAACATTAAATAATTTAAAATTTTTATTTATTTAAAATTTTTATTTTGCAAGACATTACAATAATTATTAATCTTATAATTTTATTAATTAAAAATAATATTTTATTAATTATATTTAGTAAATTAATTATATTTTATTTAAATTAATTTTAACTTTCCAGTCTGACAAATTTATTTATAAAAAGAATTATTTTATGAATCATTCTGTAATTCGTAAATCCTAAATCCTAATTCATAAACTTTTACAAAAAGAAAAATCATTATTCATTATTTTTATTTTAGTCCAAATCACATGATTTTTACTTGCTTCAATGGTAAATTTTCTCTCTTTTTTTAATTTCAACGAATCTGTATGTAACAATTTTATCTAGTTTTTTTTTTTTTTACCACACATTAATAATTTCTGGCTAGCTTTCTTTTTCATCAAGGCCAGGAATATTTTGGTTTCATTCCCAAAATAAATAAAAAACTAAATAATAATAGAATTTGATTAGTAATTCTTAGATGAGTACTAGAAAAGTAGTGAAAGATTTTAAAGAAGACAGGGATGTTCTAATCATATAACCAAAGGCCGAATGAATCAGAAGCTCAATGAACCAAAAAGCCATGCTCTGTTTTCGTGTTTCTAAAGGTCAGAATATTGAATTATTAATCAGCATTAGTGATTAGGAAGCTCTTCTCTATAGTTTGAAAACAAATATCTTGTCTGCCTTAGTTTCACTTGTTTTGCACAAACTCATAATGTCCATTGATTATATTATATATTACATAGTCCCTTCATTCCACTCAATAAACTTTACTTCCTAGTAGTGTTTTGAATAGAGAATATTTTATTCCTTTTTATTCAAAATTTGGATATTGTATAACTTGACTAAAAAATATCTTTTTTTCGCATGTATTATAACATAGAAGACAAACAATTTTTAAAACGACTGCTACCGAATAATATTTTTGTCTCTTTCAAATATTTCGAGGACCTATTTAATGTCACAACTTAACTGGTGAAACTTGATACCAGACTAATAAATTGCTTTTTTAACTTTTAAAAGGTATAAAATATTAAAGTTTAAGCTAGAAAACTATTTTCTTTAGAAAGACATGAAGCAGAATGATGTTCATAAATTATTCTTGTGTCTGAGCGATGTGGGACTTCTTGATATGCTAGAAAAATTACACCCTTAACATACATTCTAATTTATGTTGTTTGGGAGAGTAGTTTTTTAAACAAAGCAGAGACACTGATTCTGTAAATATTAGTCTTTTCTGCTATGATACGCAAACTATTTAGATTTCTAAAATGTTAGAGGCTTCAAATGGTTGAAAGAAGGAGGTGAGAAATCCAAACCTGAAGGGCTATGGGTAAGAATCCATCATCCCACAGCTTTACTTGAAAAGCTGGTTGGGATATTTCACAATATTATAAAGATCTTTGTGTCTCAATGTTAAAAGCTAGATGCATAGAAAAGGGAGATAATTTTATGGCTCACTCCAAAAGGGGGTCAACAAGTTGGAATGTCACGGTCTAAGGTGTTGAATCTTAGAGGATGATTTTGATTTGAAAATTTAGAATGATGAGACTAGCTTTTGGTATGATCCTTGGGTACTCAAGGCTCTTGTGTAATGATATATTATTCGTAAGTATCCATGGTTCTTAATGTAGAAATGATGTTTGACGAGTTGGTAAGTCATTTGGATAGTATAGTTGGTAACTTTTACTCTGGATGTCTTAAAATGAGACCTTGAAGTGGTTTTTTTGTTAGGTGTCTTCACAGTCAAGAGAATAAGTTTTGATGGAGGGACACTAATTTACCGTTTTGTAAAAGTGAGACAAAAATTGTGCTTAGTGGATTGATCACTTACCATCATATACTATATGTTTGAAGTGGATGTAGTTTTCTGTTGAAAAATAGTTTTATATTTGTGATTTGAAGTTTAAAATAAAATCTAAATGCTTGTTTAAATCAGTTTTTTAATAAGTAAATCACCTACTACTTTCCATGTTTTTTTCTAATCCAAACTCTTTTGGGTGTTTTATCGTTAGATTTTGTTTATTATATCATGCATTGGCGTATTTTTTTTGTCCGATAAATTGTTACAAATACTCTTTCCAGATAAAAATAACACTAATTTTTTATTATATTCATTGTTCATGTTGATTATTATGCATATTATTTATATTCTTATTTTTGTCTGTTAAAAATAACACTACTTTTTTATTATATTCATTATTCATGTTGATTATTATAAATTATTACAAATACTCTTTCCAGATAAAAAGAACACTAATTTTTTATTATATTCCTTGTTCATGTTGATTATTATGCATATTATTTATATTCTTATTTTTGTCTGTTAAAAATAACACTACTTTTTTATTATATTCATTATTCATGTTGATTATTATGCATATTATTTATATTCTTATTTCTGTCTGTGATGTTATAATATTTGTTTTGAGTGTAATTATTCTGAGTGATAATGGTAACAGATATATTTTATTAAGTCTATTGCATTAGACATTAAGATTAAAATTCCTTGTTTTGTTGTATGATCAAAATCCATTCTAGCTTTATTAATTAAAGATAATAAACTCAAATAAAGAATCAAACATGTAATATCTATATAATCTAGTACCAAATATTTTAATTTTTGATGAAAAAAAACTCTATGCACAATTAATTTGATTAAATAAAGAACCAAACATATGATTCCTATTATTAACCAGCACAAAACACTTGAACTTTCACTGAAAAAAAGTTTAAGTTAAACTCAATAAAACTGACAGTTTATTTTAATGAAAAAAAACACTTAAAATTAAGTTAAACTTAATACACTTATCCTTCAGCATAGGGATCAGATAAGAAAAAGGAGGGTGTTCAATTGTCGTAACCAGGCTTTGGGGCAAACACCCAACTCGCATTGTAGCGAGGTTAATCCACTCCTCATGTCCCATTAACTGCCTGAAGGATCATGACAATTTCATTTTCATCTAAACTATTTATATAAGTCAAGTTAGTTTTATCCAATATTTTCTTCCGGTGTGGGACGTTAGTCAAGGCAAAAAATCTGCTTACCATCCCAAAGTTTTGAAGAAATACGCAGTCATGTATTATCAGGCTAGTGATTTATCAAACCTTCCATTTGGATTCATCTTCAATTTCCAATTCCTGCAGAGTAATTCTTTGTACCTAATTGTTAGGTCAGCTGAAGTTCCCATAAATGGGGCCAGGTATTTCTGAGATGAAGGTCAGTATAATAGTGTTGTGCTCCAATTAAATCTAAAATTTCATCTTATAAGTATGTATGTTCAATAAAATGCAAAGCATAGATGTAACACTCCAAATTTAATTAGAAAATAATACTAATTATACCTATAGTACAATATATAAGTTTTGTTCTTTGTTTTGTTGGTAGTACCAGATAATTTGAAAAACTATATTTCTATACAGAACAAGTCAATTTACTAACCTTTTCATTTGTTTTATTCGTTATGATTCTGTGAATGATGTAAATATGATGCTCTTGTTTTCAAGGTTGCAATTTATTACTGTGCAAGCTGGTAGCAGAACCAGAATAGCGCTTTGATTCAACTGTACCTATGACCAAAGAAGACAATGCTTATCCCATTGTTCTTACTTTTTAATAGTTATAAATCTCTCTTGGTGTTCCAGAGTTACAAAGATTGTGTTTCCCAGTATGATACAATGTAATTTACACTATATTGCACACTGCATATTTGATGCTGAGTCTCTGCTTATTATCATGATGAATTGAGCAATTCATCAATTGTAAAAATGGATTGCTCTAACTTATTTCAACTTATTTAAGTTCTCTCTCGTCGTGTTTAGTTAGATAAGAAAAGTGAAAAGAAAAATATTTTGCGAAGAAGACATTTTTTAGTGTACACATTGTCTTAACTAATTTGACCCTTCTATTGGTAGTGATACATTGTAACTACACAGCTTTCAGTTTTAGCTTCGTTTGTAAGGAGTAAAACGTCATTGATTAATGTCCTCTCATTCTAAGCCTAAAATGGTGGCATTTAACAAAAAAAGTAGACAAGTAATGTTACATTTACCTTTACTACTACTAATTATAAATAAACACAGACTGCCCATGATTCTATTGACACGCATTAAATTAGTTACTGAAAATATGAAGAATAACCAATTTAATTGCTAAAAATCTAATACCAAAATGACCATCATTTGATAGTGTCAGAGTTTAAGAGGACTGTTATTTGATTTTGCAAAAACTAAAATGATACATTTTAAAGACAACTACCCTAACTTTGATCTGGTCATATTTATGTCTCGTGCACCTGCGAACTGTGATCACATCTTCTGAAGGATGCTTTGCCTTTTCTTGACTTTGACCGAACTATTTTAAATTAAAATAGTTTTCTTGGCCTTATCATTCCGCTAGAGTGAACGTCTTAGCAAATCGGTAAAGAAATATATGTAATATTTCAAGACATAACCAAGAAAACTACAATTGAAAGATTGGAAAACCAAGAATTTTGAGTGATGATCATACATACCAGTTCAGATTATTTTCCCCAACCTCAAATCATTATGAAATTATGATGCAATACACTGACCGGATTCAAGCCGGCAAGCCAATTTTCCAACATTAATCAATTATTAAGTGAAATGAGAAAATAGGCACACAGACAGCCCGCCAACATTTTATGAAAACCTTGGCAAAAACTAATGGATTCTTATTTTGTCATTGACAGGTTCAGAATACATTTAAATTACAATACAGACAACATTAATTCTATTGCAGAATGTCCCTGAAACAATAGATATTTCAAACAAGCAAATTTTTCAAATGGGCATTGTGCATTTCTTTTGAGAATGTCCTAACATGTGACAGCGACCACATTGGACAACTCTTTTGGGACGCTTAAAGTTCTCCACTCGTAGAACCTTCTTTTTAGGCCTCCCAGGTGGCCTGCGAGTCTTTGGTGGGTGAATTATAATATCAACCCTTGCCCCTCCTCCACCTTCAGCTCCTTCTCCCTGATCTCTCCATTGGCTCTTATCTGGTATAGGATTAATCATCTGAGAGTAGGTCATTCTGTAACTCTGTACAGTGAAGCATGGTTCAGCAAACATATGGGCATTATGTCCACAAGAGATAAGTGCAGCAGCAGCATGGGCACAAGGTAAACCATACAGCTGCCAACGGCGACAAGAGCACTCACGACTCCGTATATCTACAATATTGGTCCTCTCAGTGGACACAATTTCAAACTCAACTTCGTTTGCCCGGAGAACTTGATAGCAATGAGCATCGGCAATTGCCTCCAAAATTCGCTTCTCAGCTGATGGTACGAGAATTGATGTCCACCTCATGCCCATGTCCTGCCGATCATTAAACCAAGATACCATCTGCTGGCGGATGTGTTCCATCATCTGAACTATAGGGAGCTCATGACACTCAAGGGCCCAGTTATACAATAATTCTGTTACCCCAAGTGTAAAATGGCCGTATCGAACACCATCAAAGTATGCCACAGCCCAAAGATAAGGAGGAAATTGTTGAAACCATGATATCACATCTTGTGAAATTTCCATCATCTCAGTAATCTTGCTTTCAAATTCAGCAGCAGTAAGCGCATAAACAGCATTCCAAAAGATGTTTACCAACTTTGTGTTTTTAAATGTATCACGAAAATTTTCACTAACAAAACGCAGACAGAAACCGTGTGAAGCACTAGGAAAATGTGTTTCTACCGCCTCCACCAAGCCTCTTTGCCTTTCAGATAATATTGTCAGCCTAGGCATGTTGTCTGTGTTCACTCCTAGAAGTTTCCGCAATTCTGACATGAACCACATCCAATTATCATCACTTTCAGTATCAACAACAGCAATAGCCAAAGGAAACAGCGCATCATCTGCATCAACAGCTGCTGCACAAAGCAGTGTACCTAGGTATTTTCCTTTAAGATGTGCTCTGTCAAGTTCTACAAGAGGCCTACAAGCATTTATAAACCCATAAATTGATGCACGATAAGAAATAAACAGTCTTTGAAAACAATTTTCTTGTCCAGTAGCAACAACAGATGCAATGCTACCAGGGTTGGTTTTCCTTATTTGTTCACAGTAAGCAGGGAGAAGACGGTAACCCTCTTCAAATGTTCCATGAAGGGCAGCCATGCTACGTTCCTTCCCCCGCCAAGCTTGCATGTATGAAACAGCAACTCCATGCTGATCACGAATATCTTGCAGTATTTCCCTTGGTTTGTATTGTGGATTATCTCGAATGCGTGCTTCAACAGATCTTGCAACCCAACCTACTGATGCCTGCTGATGATGAAGGTTCTGAACTCCCTCACAAGTATGCTCTCCTTGTAGTGTTCTTACCGTAAAAGTTGGAACACCAGGACACTTTGCTACATGTACACGCCATGGGCACCCTTCTTTGGAGCATTTTGCTATAAAACGACTGCGATCTGACTTAACTATCCGAAGATCAAAATGCATAGCAATGGCAATATCTTTCAGTGTTCTTCGGCAGGTTTCCACATCTGGAAACTCTTGCCCGATGACTAATGGCTGCTCTGCTACAGTAACAGTACTGACAGATGTGTTATCTAAAACTAAAGAATGATTATCCATATATCCACCAAAACAAGGAAAGAGCAGTGTCATTTGACTCTAAGGGTTTCCATCATATTTATGAATTATCAATGGCTTCCAAGGATAGGAATTGAAAAATGTCATTATATCAAACTTCCGGCCAATTAATTAATGATTCTGCAATACATAAAAGAAATAATGGTTAAATTCTACAAACAGTTAGAAAGTCACCTAAATAAAATGGAAATTTGGGATCGCTGTACAAGTCAAACACATACAAACTGTAAATAAAGTAGCTAACTGATAATGGATGTTCAATAACTAAATTATTCAAATGCAAATAATTGCAGAAGGAGAAGAAAGTGAGAAAACCCATCAGAAGACTTAGAATATATAAATCTACAAAGTTATACACTAATGTAGTAGTTTTTTAAATAGATTATTGCTTGTTCAATCTGAACACTGCGAGGCTGCCTACAAAAGGGGAGCTGCAGAAGTAGAACATTCAACTCTGGCATAAAATCAATAAGTTCTTTGATGATAGAAATTCAAATTTTATAAGGAACCAAAGGAGCATAATTTGAAACTAAGCACTTTTTCATGAAATTAAATTAGGAACAGGAGAAGCCAGGATGGTGCCTTAGTCCAAGATAGGGGAAGCTACTCGAAGAACACCTACAACCTATCATTCCAAGGAAATGAGGGGGAGCTTGAGCCTATGACCTATCAAATACAAGACTTTGTCTTACACCGCTTGACCAACACCTTGGGAATTGAACCAAGCCTTTTTTATTAGTAATGAAAAACAATTGCTTTGGTTAATTGAATTCCAACCCTTGTGATTTCAAATTATTGTAAAACGCACCATGTGTTACTCTGTATAACTCTACATAGAAAAGATTACACAAATGAAACAAGACATGAGTGTAACATGCTACAGAGATATAGATAAAAAAATAATTAGAAGATGATCCTAGTTCTCTATCCCTCTAACTTAATTTTGTTGAAAACTTGGAAGCCTTCTATTTCATTTTCTTATTGATTTGAGAGATGATGAAAATGATATATTTAAGATGCCAGGGGATGGGGATTGAAATCAAGCATTACCTGAATAACGCAATTGCAGGATTATAACTAAATTATACTTTAATGCCATAATCACAATTCGAAAGTTGACCAGACAGATCTAATGGTTGCAGATGAAGAAAAAGCTGTCTCAGAAACCATAAAAGGGATAAATTAATCTTGGCGGTTGCTGTGGAACTCATTCAACTACATTTATCCACAAACTGCACTGTTTCTACATCATCATGTAACTGATTATAGTCTATGGAAAAATCCACATTTCTGAAGAAAATTGCTTTGAGTATACCATTTTGCAAATCACCCAGCCTAAAATTCCCAGATGGTTGATTGGTCCTGCACACAGTCCCATTGATTAATTCATAAAAGCTTTTTGCCTGCACAGGACCACTTCATCGTGTTTTCATTCTCATGAAATATAAGAGGACATCACCAACCAACCGGAGGTTCATTTAATACAGACCAAAACAAAAAAAAAAAAACTAGTGAACTCTAATCAGTCTACCCCTCTCATGCATTAAAACAAAGAACACTTCCACCTTCGTACTTAGCAGTAGTAACTGCACCTATTTTGATCCAGAAGCTGAGGTTATGTGTTTGTATTTGTCCCTCTATGTCACAAGATGATTCTATTCTGAAGAAGCAAACAGCGTCAACATGCAAAAAAGCAGCACAAAACCCACGCATAACATAGTCTTTTGATAATATATTCGAGAGATTCGTATTCAAGCTTCAAATATGGCGTCACACTCACAGAACAAAGACCACATTGCTCACCTAGGTCATACATCAAAACACGACCGCAACTGCTAACACTCCTTTCGGATCCAAACATTTGCAATCAGGAAAATTCAATTTCTGAATCCGTAATCTTAATTTCGCAAACTACAAGGGCGGATTTCCCTTTGGTTTAGCCAATTCAGAGAAAGCGACCAATATAGAGACACAAGTATCTTAAAAAATTGATTTTTATTTTTGGCACAACGGAAATCGAAACACCCTGAAGCAGAAAGCTAATTGGGGATATGATGCAAAGCAAGAGGTGGAAGAAGGAAGGGACTTTGGCTAAAAACATGCGTAAACAATTATTGGGAAAAGAAAAAAAAAGAAAAAAAAAAAAAAACAGAAAGAGAAAGAGTACCTTAGTTTGCTCACACTTGTTGGTGTTTGAAATTCACGATTTGTGCTGCAGTTGTTGCTGCTGTTTTTCTTTTTCTTCCTCCTCCTCCTCGTCCTTCTTGTCGCAGTTCTTTAGCTTCGGTCTCTTGAATTTGAGGAGATGGTGGACCGTAGTAAAACAAATTTCTGTTTCTTTTTGTTCTTCTCTGTGTTGTTTTCCTTTTCTTTTTCTTTGATTTCCGTTCCGGAGTAGGGTACTACAAATTTGCTAAAATGTTTTTATCTACTATCATTTTTATTTATTTATTTATTTCAAAGTAGTACCACACATGACTGTTTTTATAGATTATTAATTTATTTCATAAATTGAAAACACCTCATTATCCGTGTGAAGTAATAATAAAAAATAATCATTTGATTTAGCTTTCAGAAATTGTAAATTTTGAAACTGCTCAATCCGGACTTATAATTCGTAAAACGAAATTCTAACAAGTATTTTAGCGTTATATAGAATAAATGTTTGTTTTATACAACTAAAATTCATAAAAAGTAAATACTTTAACCATATTATATCATTATTAAAATCTATAAATCTTATTTTAATGCATGAATCTTTTGAATTTATGGTAAATAACTTGCATTGTGATACATTCTTATTTTGAAATATTCATCACTTTTTTAAAAATTATATTGAAATTTAAGTTACACTGAAAATATTCAACATTATAGATTAGAAAAGATAAGAAATCAAATAAAATAATATATATATATATATATATATATATATATATATATATAATACACACAAATAATTGGTTTTCTTATTTCCAGTGTTTTAACCCGTTTAGTTGATGTTAAATCAGAAACATCCCTGTGTTTTAGATTATAAAAAACAGAAAGTATTTAAATTTTGAAGATAAAATATATATTTGATATATATATTATGTTAGGATAATGAAATTTGTCTTCTCAAGTTAAGAGGAGAATGAATGTAGAGAGGAGAATAAGGAGAATAAAGAGAATAAAAATTATATAATGATATGGGAGAAATATATTTAATTGTACTAATTTGAACAGAGTTAAGTCCAATCATTTAATTAGAGTCCAGTTGACATTAACAAAATTATTGTAGTAATATATAAAATGGCATCAAAATACATTATGATAATTTATTATACTAAAACATAAAATAAACACAGTTTTCAAGTTGCAAACATTTAAATATATGCCAAATTTAAATAGAATATGTTATCCTATTTAGATTAAAATTTGAATATTATAGATCAATATTTACTAATAATAAAAAATTTATATATACAATAAAAATAATAATAAATATTTTAGGTTTTTTTAAATTAAATTTGTGACTTAATAATTTTCCTTTTACTTTATTTTTTTAGGTTTAATAAGTTGTTTACTAGTTTTGAATTTTGGCTGGTTTTTCATTTTTTTACTAGTTTCTTTTTTTAAAAAATTATCTAATAGTTTGTTTAAACTGGTTTTCGATCCAAGGGATCCATTCATTCGATTTTCATAATATAGGTTTAAACTAAATTAACAAATATAAAAATGTTATAGATGAAAAAACATAATTCAAAAGATTTAACTCATTAAATATAGTTAATCAATTTTCCTTGTGAAAAATAATCATTGACACTTCTTCTGAATATGATAGAATACTAAGAGAATTCTTAAGAAAATCATTTTATAACAATGTGTTTGGTAAAGAAAATAATAAATAAAATAAGAATGGGTAATTAAGACAACAATAAAAAAATACACTAAACAAATTTTGTCACATTTTTTTTAGGTGGTCTTAACTAAGGAAAGATATACTTATAACATATAATTGTATTGACAGATAAAATTTAATATAAAAATCTTATCTTAATATAATAATTTTAGTAATAAAAGTCGTCATCAATATTTACTCACTTCATATACATTTTTGAACTGAAATCATTATCAGTATTGATTACTTCTGTGTGTTATTATAAAAAAATTATAAAAATTGTTAACATTGTTGAGAACTTGAGTTAAAATGACAATATTTACATTATGTATAATTTTTTAAAAGACAATTTTATTCTTATTACATTAAGTATTCATCAACAGTGATATTATATTTAATCCGCTGTATAATAGGATTGAATTGTAATTTAAGGTAAATGATTTTTTATTTAATTTCAAATTAACAGGTCAGATTAATTATCTATAATATATAATATTACATATAATATATGATAAAAATAATGATAGAAAAACATAAGCGTTGAAAATGTAATCATTATAGTTAATATATAACGTTTGTATATTTTCTCATATATATTTTTCATTAATTTACGTCTCATAATTTTTCTAATATATTTTGTTATTATTATTTATTTAATAAACAAATAAAAAATTTTATCTTAACATTGAATTACAATTTCTAAGAAGAATTGTAATTTATGATATAAATTATGTTTTTCAAATTAAATATGTAAATCACACATATTTAATGAATTAAGAAAAATAATCTTAATTGAATAAGACAATTACATCATTTTTTAACAAAGTCTTCTTAAGGTGATCATATTTTCTATACTTTAATATATGTTGGTGGTTTTATTTACTTGTTTAAATATATGTTGGTGGTTTTATTTACTTGTTTAAATATAAATATTGTAAAGTTAGTGTTTACTGTGCTTGGTCAATATCTTATAATAGGTAATCTTTATTGAGATGTGCTTGATTACAACCTAATACAATGGTGTCAGTTCACCAGTCAATCACAAACAATAACAGATTGTCAAATGTTATTATAACCTGAAATCTAGACCAATCACAATGTGTTCTGATCAATGCCTTGTAGTAGGCAGTTTTGATTGAGATGTGCTCAATTACAATCTGATATAATGGTGTCAGCTCACCAGTCAGACACTAACAACAACAGACTGGCAAATGTTATTCTGAACCTAATATAATGATGTCAGCTCACCAGTCAATCACAAACAGCAGCAAACTGACAGATGTTATTTTAACCTGAAATCTAGACCAATCACAACGCTTCTCTTAAAACCTAGACAAATCACAATGCTTTTGTATAGTTTGACTCTTGTAAATACAGTCCAATGAATCAGCTTTAGATACGAAATTCAATCCCTTAAATTACCAGTCTGACTAAAATTGAAACCCGAATTCGCTCCAGACCTATGTAAAAATAAATACACATTTTCAAATTTGACTCTAAAAATTGTAAATAATGTTACAATAATATTGAAAATTGTAAAAAATAATACACAAATTCTTTATTTACTTGTTTAAATATAAATATTATACCATCACGATCGGGCATATGTTTGGTAAAGACCTTCTAATAAACGTTTTTTATTGAAATTATTCTATTACAACATGACATAATGGTGTTAGTTCACTAGGTAATCAAGAATAACAACAAATTGACAAATGTTACCCTGAACTGAAACTTAGACTAATCATAATGTGTTTGGTCAAGGCTTTATAATAGACAATCTTGATTGAGATGTGAGATATAATGATGTCAGCTCACCGGTCAATCATGAACAACAACAGACTAGACAATCACGAACAGGTGAAACCTAAACTAATCACAATGCTTCTCCTAAAACCTAAATCAAGTTTGACTCTTATAAATACAATGTTAATGAGTCAGAGCCAAATTGTGAAACATAGACTAATCACAATACTTCTCCTAAAACCTAAACCAATCAATAATGTAGTTTGACTCCTATAAATACAGTGTTAATGCACCAGAGCCAAATTGTGAAACCTAAACTAATCACTTTGACTCTTATATATACAATGTTAATGAGTCAGAGTCAAATTTAATTACAAAATTTAGATTAATCACAATGCTTCTCTTAAAACCTAAACCAATCACCTAAACCAATCAAGAATGTAGTTTGACTCCTATTTCTATATATACAATGTTAATGAGCCAGAGTCAAATACAATGTTAATAAGCTAGAGCCAATCTGTGTACAGTTAAAACCCAATTGACTCCAAGTAAATCTATATTTATGAAAGAAAAAATATACCCAATTGACTCCATATCTATGAAAGAAGAAATACAAGAAGAAATACACCCAATTGACTCAAAGTGACTTTGTATATATAAAAGAAGAAATACATGTTATTATTAAGATTTAGTTGCTATTTAATTATTGATTTATAGATTTATAAATTTAAATAAATTGTAAAATAATAAACTTAAATATATATATATATATATATATATATATATATTCTGATCTCTCAATCAGATAAATTAGTGTATTTAACTAGTATATTTATTTGTTTTGTGTTGTTTCCTATTTCCCTAAACTTATATAATATATAAATATAGAGAGTGTACATTAATGGATCCTTCTATTTTTTTTAAAAACTACATTCTATTAAGAATAAGGCTACATTAATAGTCTTCTACCCACGAAATTTTAAAATCTTCTGCTAATCAATTAATCGGTAACTTTAAACAAATATTTCATCTTGTTTAGTTTATCTTGTATCATTATAAGCTAAAAGGCGAAGCAAATTCCATTTTATAAAATTGAGAGTAATCTCATAGACTAAAAATACAGATCATTCCAGTTCTATTCTACACCAGCTTATTTGAATTGCTACGTGCAGGCAAAAGTAGACACAAACAAAATAACATCGTAAATTGGGCATGGTTTCAATTTTTGCTTTTGGGCCTTATTTCGATTCCTTGCACGAGAATGCCCCCTTTCCACTCCCCACTCTTCACCTCGTACACCCCAATCTCCACCTCCTCCTCTCCTCCTCCGCCGCCGTTGAAGAACTCACCCAATTCCACCTCCATCCACCCGTCGTCTCTCTCCTTCGGATGCTCACCTCCCACCGCCGAATCATCAACACGGGGAGGCGCTGGTGGCGGTGGCGGCGCCGCATCAAAACTATCCAGAAAACGAGAACGAACGCGGCTGAATATTCGAGGCACAATCTGGTGACGTGGCCTTCGAGGAGTCGCCGCCTCCAAGTACACCGTTCGCCGCTGAGCTTCACCTTCTCCGGCAATCCCAACCGACACCTCAACCGGTTGGTTCTCAAACCCGTACGCGCCGCCACTCCTTTGCCTAAACACAAGGTACGCCCCGTACAACGTATTCGGGGACAACATGCGACCTTTGATCCCTCCCTTCATTTCCAACCAACACACACTAACAAGTTCCGCCACCTCCCAAAACCTACGTCAAAACAACACATAAACGAACATAATTTCGATACCTTGTTCAATTTCAGATAATTAATAAATAAATAAATAAAAACATCTGAGAATTAATTAAAAAAAAAATTACCTGGCCGCTGGAACCGAAGTCCATCTCCAGTACCTAGGAGTGTTTCCCCAAACAATGGAGAGACTTCTAGCAGAGAGCATGTAGCATTTTTTGGCGCTGGGTTTATCGAGTGCAAAGCTCTGGTGAATAATTATTATTGTTAATTGACAATTATCATTTGAATAATTACCTTGTTAATTGACAATTATGCGGATAAAGTGATTTATTATTTGAATAATTACCTTTTCACCGGCGTCTATGAGGAGGGGGTTATGGCAAAGGTGGAGGTAGAGTTCCTTCTTGGAAGAGTAAGAGAGAGGTTTGGAGGATTGGGAAACGATGGCGTGCAAATCGGAGGGGAGGAACCTCTCCCATACGACGTCGGATTGTGCGGCGGATCTGAAGGAGGATGAGACCAGAGAGAGAACGCAGGCATCACGAGGAGTGGTGAACGAAAGTATATTCGCTATGCAACCTTCTGGGAGATGCTCGAACTCGCAACCGCCACCGCTGCCACCGCCGCCACCCTCTTCTGCTTCCACCACCATGACCTTGTTACTGTTATCAGTAACCATAATAATAGATACCACTAACAAAGAATGCACCTTCCTTTTTATTGATTCCGCTTTGTGTCGGTCTATGGTGTGCCCTATATAGAAGTAGTGAATTTGAATACGGGCAAGCTTAGCGGTTAAGCTTCGTTCATATCTTGCATTTTTATTTGCCGCACAATTCCAAGCAAGGATTTTTATTTATAATACCTTTTTTTTTGTCAAATTATACTATACCATAACTTTTCTTTTACAAAGAACAAAAGGTTCATGAAAAATACAAAAGTAAAAAGAAACACCACATAAAAAAAAATACTTAATTAAAAGACGAAATAAGAATGTTGTGTAAATTATTAATATGCTTTTGTTATACAAAGAATGCACTTCTAGCGTTTAATTTTACATATTTCAGTTTTATATGTCAGATCCAGACTTAATTCAGTCAAATGAAAATCAGTGGTTCGAATAAATAAATTTTGGGAAGTTTTTCAAAAAAATATGAAAGCCTTTTGGTATGAAGATAAAAGAAAGGTGCGACGTTTGAGAATATTTGTTTACTTTCTAGTCATTATCCTGGAGAAACAAATATGCTCAAAATCATTTCAAGCAAGATTAGCATTTGTTTTTAGATTTAAATAAATACTAACCAGTATACATTTTAAGAAACATAATATTTTAGTATTTACTATAATTTTTATGCATCTCAACATGGTTTCCCAATAGAAACGCTTTAATTTATTGTAATTACACATATTCATGGAGATTTATTGGTTTGAGTTAATATATATAATTACTTAAAATATTCCATTGTCTACAATGAAACGTGTTGGGTATTTGATAAAGTCATCGATAACTAGTAACCGACGCTTAAATTCGAACAATAGAGAACCCAGCGGAATAAAAATGAAAAACCGCGGAGAAGTAGAGAGAAAACGAGCAGCAAAATTTAAATTTAATTATATAAAATATTGAGTTTTTACTTCATATTATATATATATATATATATATATATATATATATATATATATATATATAATTTTGTTGAACCAATTAAAAAATTATATATATTTATTCTTCTATGACGTGTTTTCTCGTTCAAACAGTGTATATGATAAAGAATAAATAGAAAGAGAAAAAGTTTTTTTTATCTTTATTGCATAATAAAAGCATCGGTATAAGATATCCACGTCAAAGAACAACTTTTGTAGCATTTTAACAATGCGTTGTGGATTTGGTGAAGTAATAATAACATGATAATGCTCCGTTCCGATAGTTATACCCTGCGGACGCTCTTCCGTGAAGCCTTTTCCTTTGGTGTTCGCCTCGTGCTCACACCTCACATCTAACAAAATCTAACATGCAAATTTCTTATAAAAAAATTATTGTGAATTCATACTTTACTTTAAATTATTTTATCAAGCCATCTAAATCCTTATGTTACTACAAATGAACTCTATTATGTTAGATATTTTTAAACAACTCTTATAATTTTTTAATCATATATTTTATATTTAAATATTAAGGTAATGTTGATAAACATGACTCAAATCTTAATTTTAATCAACATGTTTATGTAGAAATCTCTAATAAAATCTAGAATTGCAGATTTTTTAACAAACTTCAAATACAACTATATTAAATTTGGATAATCGAATAATCAACTTATAAGTAGTACTTTCATGTATTTTGCCATTACTTTTTATGAATTTACCTAGATTGTATTTATTTATTTACTCAAGAACATGTAGTATTTTATTTTAAATAGTTCTACTGAAACACTCACTCTTTGCAGTAAATACATTACCTGATCCAGACATAAAATAATCAATTTGAGAATTAAAAAAAACAACATATTAAAAGATAAAAGGTATGAATCAGTTAAATTGAATTTCTTTAGAAAAATTTCTCAAATTACACTTACATTTCCTTTCTTTTACCATTACAATGATCTCTTTGATATGGGATTTAATGTTTTTTAATTAAAGAATTGCATATACAATGTAAAAAATAGCGACATTATAATATTTTAAAAATAAAATAAAAGTTTGTGTAGAATTTATAAAAAGTAGAATACGAAAATACTTTGAGAAAACCTGATGAATGCCACTATAATTTACTCTTTTTTTTAAAGGTTAAAATTATAAGCAATGGAAGGAATAATAAATTGTCATGTATTATAAATTTATGACTGTAAACAACAGTTTTTCAATTTATATTATAAATTAAAAGTCACGTATTAATGATTTCAAATTGTTTCATAATTTTTTTTTGTCACGCCAACCGTATATAGAAAAAAAAAACTCATTAAACATGATAAAAAATCTGAAGGGATGCTTCATGAAGGAACTGAATCTCCTTGATCGGAGTAAGAAAAAGGACAAGTGGGTCAAGAACGTGATAATTCTGACATTGAAATGCTCTTGTTTTTGGTAGGCAAGACAAAAAAAAAAAAAAAAAAAAGGAAA